>ENA-ORCZ01000027-ORCZ01000027.1-marine-metagenome-genome-assembly--contig:-NODE-27-length-260011-cov-10.261882_pt1 | contig 260011 bp, 233 predicted proteins | sample MGYA00237785_ERZ508519 | MGnify/ENA primary metagenome ERZ508519 (study PRJEB26189, sample SAMN06268790) | marine metagenome | isolation source: Bioluminescent Bay, La Paraguera, Puerto Rico | place... | reverse complement strand
CACAGACCCGAAACATACCTAAAAGGCGGGTCAATTCTCGGTGGAAATGCCGGGTCACTTCTCAATGGAAATCAACACTTTGACCTTCTTGGAGAGCTGGAAATCCCTCACCGATGGGTTCAGGCAGGTGCGGGCGATCTAGGCGAATGGTTACAAGGTGTTCGCACAAGCCTGGTAAATGGGCGGCCAATCGACTTGAACGCCGCAGATCGCCCAGCCTCAGTTACCTTCATACCTGCGAATGCTGACCCGCAGGCACTCCTTCAATCACAAGGTAACACTTGCCGCTATTTTCAACGCGATCCCCTGGATGCAGTTATAGCCATTCACAAGGGCAGCCAAGAGTACAAGGCAAAGTGCCATACGCTGTCACGAAACCTTTCAGGCAGGTTCTCCTCAATCGAAGAAGTCGAAGGCAGAGATCTGTTTTCTTTTGTTCAGAAGTTGGAACGGACGCGAGCAGATGCGGATAGACTCAAAGAAGTCATAGAATTCTCAAAGCGATGTATGACCGCCGTTAATGCTAACCTTCCTGCAGGGACAGTACGTGGCGAACGTGTGAACATCCGTGCGAATACGAGAAACCCCGAAGCAGCTATTAAGGCTAATGCCTATCTTGCGAGTCCGACAAGTTCTGCGATGATGGAGTTTTTGCAGGCGCTGCGGCACAGAGAAGGCATTGAAATCGTTCGTGCAGACCTGTTTTTTCGGGCGTTAGGAGTGCTTTCGAAACATATATTGCACCCAGAGCTTTCCTTGCCCGAAGCTGCTGAAAAGTACCACAGTGAATTTCGTCATAAAGGGCGCCCTGTAGGGAAAAGCAGGCTTATTGGAACGACGCTACTGGTTAAAGGTCTCGAATTCGATCATGCAATAGTCCTCGATGCGACTTCCCTTTCAAAAAAAGAGCTGTACGTTGCCCTCACGCGCGGCGCCCGATCACTTACAATTATTTCAACAAGTCCGGTACTGAATCCAAGGCCTTAAATGAAGTGAATACGATATCGAATTGTGTATCATTTTCGCATTTCATGTCGAATTCCATATCGAACTTTTGTGATGTTGAAAAGACTATCGAAAACGGTATTTAATATGCTATTATATATCGAATGGAATATGCGTTTGAAAAATTAGCTCAAAAACTCAAAGCCGCTCGTGAGCGAAAAGGGATCAGTCAGCGTGACTTGAGCCAACGAACCGGCATACCCCAAGCGCAAATCTCGAAAATAGAAAACAATACTGTCGATCTACGGCTGTCCACTCTCGCCAACCTTGCGCATGCACTTGATCTGGAAATAGAGCTTGTGCCGCGAAGGAGTCTGCCTGCCGTTCAATCTCTGACAGCGCAAAGCAAAGAACTGCATGTTGCCTCCACACAAGTCGGCAAGGAAGCAGCGCGCATAGCTAACGCCCTTGCGCGCTTCCAGGAACCAACTGCGAAAGTCAAGGCCGTTCTTGATCAAATAAAGCAGCAAACTGAACTCGTGGCAAACTTACCAAGTGCGGTTATCGATATATCGGCGCTCGAAAATGTCAGAAGGCTTACAGAGGCTGCGCAAAGGCAAAAGGATGTTGTCCGCGCTCTGAGAAGAGCTGCAGAAGCTTCAACACAACTTCGCAACCGAGCAGTCCACGCTGTCGGCGAAGAGGCTAGAGAGCAGCCCGCTCGTCCAGCATATACACTGGAGGATGATGATGGCTGATGTGAACGTCCTCAATGTTTTGCTCTATGGAGAGCCCGTCGGCACGCTGACGCGTCTGCAAGGCGATCGCACCTTGTTTGCATTTAATGACGGCTACATCGAAGACCCTAATCGACCTACCCTGGGCCTTCGTTTTCGCGATCAATATGGCGAGCTGATTACGGACTTTCGCACTTATCAAACCAAAGTTATGCCGTTCTTTTCCAACCTTCTGCCGGAAGGGAAAATGCGGAAATATCTAGCGGATCGTGCAGGTGTGAAAGCGGAGCGGGAATTCTTTCTTCTTTGGGCGCTTGGTCGTGATCTTCCTGGCGCGATCAGTGTTGCACCTGCCGATGGTGCGCAGTGGCCTGATCATGATGATGACGATGATCGGCACGGTGATGATGACGGCAAGCCAGAGCCTTTGCGCTTTTCTCTTGCCGGCGTGCAGCTCAAGTTTTCTGCCGTAGGAGATCGACATGGCGGTCTGACTATTCCGGCTTCGGGCGCAGGAGGATCATGGATCGTCAAGCTGCCCTCATCCGAGCATCACGGTGTTCCTGAAAACGAATACTCCATGATGACCATGGCAGCCATGATGGGTATGAACGTGCCGCCGATCAAGCTGGTCGATGTTGCCGACATTAAAAATTTGCCGGATGGCATAGAGCGCTTTGGGGACAAAGCCTTTGTGATCGAGCGCTTTGACCGTTTGCCGGATGGTGGCCTCGTTCATATCGAGGACTTCGCGCAAGTGTTCGATGTCTATGCCGAAGACAAATACGAAAAAGCCAGTTTGCGCGTTATTGCCAACGTTATCGCCAATGAATGTGGGGAAAGCGATGTTGAGGAGTTTATTCGCCGTGCGATCTTCAATGCGCTGATCGGCAATGGCGATATGCACCTTAAAAACTGGTCCCTAATTTACCCGGATCGAGTAGGTGCAGCCCTGGCGCCGGCTTACGACTTTGTTTCGACAATTCCCTATATACCGGGCGATACCATGGCTTTGAATTTCAGTCGGACACGCGACTTTACGAAGCTAAATGAGGATGAACTCAAACACTTTGCTGCCAAGGCCGCTTTGCCTGAAAAGCGTGTTCTCGATATTTGCCGCGATACAGTTGCAGCCTTCCATGAAGTTTGGGCAGCCGAAAAAGCCCATTTGCCTCTTTCTGAGAAAGTGATCGAGGCGATTGAAAAGCATCTTAAGACGCTTCCGATTGGCCGGTAATTTGGCCGGTTTGGGATCGTTAAATTAGAGCGATATTTCAGTTGGATAATTGATTAATGGCCAACTCGTTGGCCGCTTTGATGGCCGGTTATGTTTGACCGTCCAGGCGGGCTGTCGTGAACCGAGCCTGTAGTCTCGGCCAATTGGCTTCCATCCCTGACGCATGAGCATTGAGCTGCTTTGCAGCGCTTTCCTGTTTGTCGGGGAAGCCAAGAAGCTTTGCCTCTTTCTCCCCGCAAGGAAAATAGACACTGGCCGTGGCTCGGCTTTGCCTGCGCCCGCACCACCCAGTATCGATTTTCCTTGTCCCCTCCCATCTCCATCCTCGGCCGGAAGCAGGGTTGCATGAACAACCCACTTTTGATTTGGAGGATTAATCAATGACTTATCTCTTTGCCCAGCCTTACGACATTTCGGCGCAAGGCTACTATTTTTCTGATTTTGAAGACTATCAAACCAAGGCAGCCAAGGCCGTAAACAGCTACGGGCAACCCGTCGAAGAATTCGAGATCCAGTTTATCGATGGCGATGACATCGATTGCGAACTCGCCAAAGCCTACGGGATCAATCAGGCCAATCTGGAAAGCTATTTCAGCGCTGTTGATGAACTGGACGCAGACGAAAAGAAAACAGTGATTTTAGCCGTTGGTGAATGCGGCTACGACATCGAGCGTGTTCTTGGCTATATCGGCGGCCTGGATCTGGACATCTACTATGTGTCCAGCATGCGCGAGCTGGCCGGGCAGTTTGTCGAAGAAGGCCTGTTCGGGGAGATCCCCGAACGCCTGCAATACTACCTCGATTACGATGCCATTGCCCGTGACCTGTCGGTGGAATACACCGAGACCGTCATCGCTGGTGAACCCCTCATCTATCGCTGCGCGTAAGGGAGGGGATCATGAAACAGACCGAAACTTTGAAAGAAGAATTGGAATGCGGCGGATACTGCGCCGGACATCCTTGGTATTATTTGCTCGGCGGCAAGCGCCCAACCTTGAAGCAAATCAGTGCTTATGCCGAGCGTTTTGAAAAGCGCGGATACAGGGCAGAAGAAATCGATGCAGTGCACAGATTGCCCGAGCCCAAACGCACGGCAGCGCTTTCAAAGACCCGCGCTGAAATCATGGACGGGCTGCGCAGGGACATGAGCGGTTATCGCAGGGCGGTGAGGAACCTATCGGCCTACAGGGAAAATCACCAACCCGATGTCAGCCCAAGAAGCTGCGATGATGTGCACGTCGCCATCAGCCTGAAATTCTCCCATCTGCTGAATGACTTCATCCATTTGCAGAAGCTGGATTCGATACCCTCACAGCTCGACCTATTCTAAAAAACAACTGGCCTCTGTTTATGTGAGCACCGGATTATTGCTCAGTCAAAAAGTGAGGAATAATCGCCTATTGAAACTGTGATGAACGATTGTTAACAATTTATTCAGAGCATTTTAACAAGCGTTGTTTATCATAAGTGGCAAATCATGTCAGAATATTTTTTAGATGGATTCCGAATACCTCTAACCCAGCTAAGGATCAAATGCGATGGATAGAGGAATTTTTTTAAGCGCAACTGGCTTGAAAGCTGTTAGGGACGAATTCAGCCAATGGAGCTCGGGAATAGAAAGTGGCATAGAAGATAAAATAACTACATCGAAAGATATAATATTAAAGTCCACTTACGCGAGCTATGATGAACTCTATCTTTCTTATTATACAATAAATTTACACAAAGTAAACTCTGTTAAGATAACTGGCGATCCTTCTTTGCTCCGTAGTGGTGCTAATATTACAGCAGTATTGGATGTGGATTTTCCAGTATCCAAAAGCGGCATGGATTTTGAGGATAGCTTAATTGACGAATTTAATATTGCTAAGCTGAAACGGTTTTCCAATGCGTTGTTGGAGTTGGTGCCGTACAAAATGAGCGCTAAAACATTTGGTTTAGGGTGTGTGTGGTTCGAATATGCCGTGCATACCCCGGCAAAGCTTACGCCGGAAACGGGACCTGTTCCATTCTTAGATCAAGAGGTTGTAAAAAACTCTAAAGAATGGCAGGAGTTTAAAGCTCGTTTTGGGGTTGTGGATTTGGAGATCAATCCTCAGTAAGTCGCCGGGGGGGTCCGTGAAGAATATTGTAATATTTGTTCCTCTCCAAGAGGAGATGGAATACATTTTCAACTATCTAACTCATGAAAACAAAGCTGTTGCAACACAGGAATTTTATGATGAAAATATAAGTGAGTACAATTTTCACTATCATGTCCCTAGGCGAGAATCTATCTGCCTAAAGTTTATAGTGCTTGGGGATATGGGGAATCTGGTTTCTGCGACAAAATTGGCAAAAGCTGTTCGCATCTCGGATATTGAGATGGCTATACTAGTTGGTCTCGGCGGTTCACTCGATCCTAATCAGTGCAAACTTGGTGACGTTTTAATTGCGTACGAAGTAAAGACGATCTATCCGGATAAAATAAAGAAAATTGATAAGACTACTGAAGTTTTTTCTGACTTAAGTGACGCAGGCGAAGGCAAATTTAAAATTGATCCGCGAAAAAAAATAATGAGCGACAGTTTTTTTAGGCTGAAAAGAAGATTCCATAGATGGGAATTAAGTTCCGACTGGGTAAGCAGGTATTGCAATCATCTGAAGTCATATCCTTTGGAAATTTTGCACCCAGTAAGAGCAGATTCGGAGCTTCCCGAAGAATTTAATAAACTGGCAAATGCTACCCCAAACGTAATTTCGGGCACCATACTGAGCGGTGATTTCGTGGTGGACAGTGAGGAGTTCGCTGACTTTTTGCTAGAACGAAACAACAGCATCGATATGGACTATTACAACCAAAAAAACTCTGTAAAGAAAGACAAAAAAAGTGAGGTGAATTGGTTTAAATCGCGCGTTCCTGTTGTTGATATGGAAACTTTAGGCTTTTTTGCGGCAGCGAATGAACTCCGAAATTGGCTAAATCCTGGGTTCCTATTTTCTATTCGAGGCGTCTCGGATGTCGCTCGAAATAAATCACAGCTAGACGAAAGCACACAAGATGGAATCAGAAATATTGCAGTTCGTAACGCTATCATAACTGCAATTGATTTGATTGAGTATATTTTGAATCATTGGAAAGGGCGTTGAACTGGCAGGGAATCAATTCTCTTTTAATTTTCCGAAGCGAGTAAACACTGGTACCCAATAATTCGAATCGATTTTCTGCACCGACAGTTCGAGATTAAAGCAACTACCTTCCTTATGGCTCGAGTTTCAGAGTATGGTTTCGCCATGCAAGCTCGGCCCCGATAGCGGCCAGTGCGGCGCGGATCGCAGGCAAGTCCGCAGGATCGATCTGCGGGCAGGTCAGGGCGCGGAAAAGCAGTTTTTGCAATCCATAAAGCGCGTGATCACTCAGCCTTCTAAGTTCATCTCGTCCTATCCATCCATTCATTTTAGCCTCCGTTTGAGCTTCGGACCCAGATCATCCGGGTCGTCTTGCTGATCGGAGACGCATGCGGCTGCTCGGCGATAACACCCATCAGGGGCGCAACATCAAAAGTGGAGCAGGAAGGCCTAAGCCATCATTGTCATTCAGCAGGCAGACTATGCCAGAACCGAAAAAAGCCATAGACCCGCGTGATCGCAGCGACAGCAGAAACGGTGCGTTGAAATTTGGATAGGCGTTGTTGGAACATATTCGAAGCGCCAGTGATCCGCCGTTGGATCGGCAAAGGCATGTCTTTTACGCAATTCGTCCTGACCGAACGTGGGCTGCCGTCAAGTGCCTGCCCGCGCCAGTTCGCTATCGCTCACCCGTGTTGGACATGACCGCGAGCCCTAATCCGCCCGGTCTATCGGAGCGGCGTAGACAAGCCAAACCGAACCAAAGGAGGAAATCATGGCTAACAATCAAAACGAAAACCAAACCAATCAACAATCCCAGAACGCACCGGACTTTCTTGCCTGGCACGTCATCGACAAAGGCGAAAAGTCGTTCTGGAACAAAGTCGGAGCCGCCTGGAAACACAAGGACGACAAGGGCTTCACGATCCAGCTCGAAGTCGTCCCCATCAATGGCCGGATCGTCATGCGCCAGCCGATGGATGATGTGAAAGACTAAGAAAAATGGGAGCGCTGGAGCGCTCCCACTCAATTCCCGGGCGCTATATGCATCCAGCTAATCAATGTTGTCCTGAACATTTGGCAGATGCTGATGCCGGAATAGCGCATCGGTCATCTGCTCAAGGCGCAGTCTGGAGCGCTGTATAGTGCGCTCCAGTTCTATTAAACGGGTCAAAGTGTCGATCAAATGATCAAGTTCGGCATTTGTTACGATTGGTGTTGTCATGGGGTCAACTCCATTCGCTTGAACGCGCGGACCAGCGTCACAGGATTGACCCCATATTGCGCAGCGATCTTCTCGCGGGGTTCTCCCTGTTGATGGATTGCTGCATGGGCGGTCGCGATTTGTTGCGGAAGAAGGCTATAGGGACGACCTATATGTTTGCCGCGCCGCCGGGCTGCTTCCATGCCTGCTAAGGTGTTCTCAATGATAATGTCACGCTGGAACTCCGCAAATGCAGAAAACAAGTGATAGACCAGCTTACCGCCGGGAGTGCTGGTATTGATAGCCTCGGCAATGGAGCAGAAGTGAATTCCGTCCTTCTGAAAGCGGACCAATAGGTCCGACAGGTGCAACACAGACCTGCCCAAGCGATCAAGCTTCAACACAACAACCGTGTCGCCAGTTCTGAGTTCCTTCAGAAGGTCGTCCAATCCGGGGCGTGCTGATCTTGCTCCAGACACACCATGGTCTGTAAAGATTTTATCGCAGGGGAGGGATGTCAGGGCATCAAGCTGAATGCGAAGCTTTTGATCAAACGTTGAAACTCGGGCATAGCCGATCTTACGTCCAACGCTTTCAATGAGCGGCCAATGGTCAGGCATTTGTGCCTCCTGTCGTCGACAAAAGGGAACCCTTTTGTAGTCGTGGCAAGAGGAGCAAAATCGCCCCGATATCGATAAAAGAAACGCAGAAATGCATTCCTCTTTGCTGCAAATATTCCATATTTCTAATTCAAAATAAGTATAACAAAAACCTTCCCTTATGTTTGCAGCATATCACGCGTTTCTTGCAAGCTTTATCGTGTTTTTGCTGGGTTTTTGCATGCCTTCGTATGCAGAAGAGCGATTTACGTCAAAGGACTTTCTGGAATGGAAAGAAGACGAGCGGTCTTCCTACATTCAGATCGCCTTGATCACCGCGAATACGATTGCCAGCCGGAATGACCAAACCCAGTCAACCTGCATTGGCGAATGGTATGATCGTAACAAAGATAGCGCCAACGACTACATCTATGACGTCATGAAGAAGAATACCGACCACCATCCGGTCGCCATCATACTGGCCATCGCGGAAAAGGAATGCGGGTCATTCCAGTATGGGCAGAACTAAAAAGTCAGGTCTGTGGGATTCGCGGCGGGCGTGACCGATGCGCCAGTCTCTGATCTAAGGGCTGATGGTTGACTATCGAAACTGCGTTCTATGGCCGAGACCTCGCTATCAAGCGCATCAATGGCTTCAGAGATCTTGTCTTGTTCATCGTTTATCGACTGCAACTCAGTTGCCGTTGGCGGGCCATCCTCATCTTCCAGAGCATCCATAATCTCCCCAAGGCGAAGACTGTGTTTATCGCCTTCTGCCTTAAGCTCTTCGAGCCTTGAGCGCCCTTCTATCAGTTCAAGATATGTCTCATAGGTTGGGCGACCACCCCAATTGAAGCCTTGCACAATTGTCAGATCGACCAATTCGCCATCGGCTGTAAGAACTGCGCCGTCGTCACGCATGAATGCCTTGCGGCCATCAGGCAGCGTGACCGACTGATCGAGCGTTGCTTCGATCTGGCTTTCCAATCTGGCAGCGGCGTGATCAATGCGATCCTGTAATTCTGTCAATCGCGCTTGAGCTGCCCGGTTATTCTCAGCCACTTCATGGTGCAACTGGGCATAGGCCAGATCGTTGAGAAGCAGAAACTCCAGCGTCGAAAGCTTGCCATTCGAACCCTTCTTGCCCGTTCTGGCAGAATGAATCTCGTCGAAGGCTTCATCGCTCAGGAAACGATGCTGGCGTCCAACTTCGCTGCCCTGAAGTTCGTTGTTGTAGTCTTCAAGATCCTGCGCTTTGGCTCGCTCTTTTTGCGCTTGCGCGATCTGATTAAATTCCTTTGTATGCATGTCCTTATTCTAAAATCTCAATAAAATACAATTATCTAGTCAATGCCTCTATTCTACCATATTGGCAGAAATGATTGCAAAAAGAGAACATTGAGCTGAGAGTTATGGCTCAAGTTCCAGGTCATCATCGCCTCGATAAAGTCCACGAGCGCGGCGCAGGTACTGTGCTTTGGATTGGTTCGGCGTGTTGAATTCCTTGCTCAAGCTCTGCTGGCGTTGTTTGCTGGGTTCCATTCTTGCGGCAATCTCGCGCTGGAGTTCAGCGCGTTCCATTTGATGGTGCTGCTTTAGTTTGCGGGCCGACCTTTGAAGCGCCTGTCGTTCTTCAAGATGTTTGGTGATCTGACCGTCTCTTTCCGCTTCATCGCGTTTGAGCGCTTCCCAGGCCTCATATTCGTTCTGTCGCCGGATTTTGCCGTATTTGCCGGTTACACGGCTCCAGATACCGCCAAGGCCATTAGGCAACCGTTTTGCACGCCGCTCATTTTCCTCATCCCAGCGGCTTTGCTGCGCGGCCTTCAGTGTTTGCCGCTCTTGTTGTTGGCGCTTTTTGACCTGGTGAAGTTTGTCTTTGATCGGCTTTCTTTGCCGATCTTGTTTAGCCTCCAGATCTTCGGTCAAGTTTTGTAGCTTTTCCGTCCAACGGGCATTCACCAGCGCTTTGGTCTCATCGACGCTTGGTAGTGTGGAGGGATTGCCCAGCTTGTTGGAGAGTTCCTTGGTTTTTGTGCCCGTATATCTGGAAAGAGAAAAGACTTCGCCTTGGATGTCGACGGCCACATAACCTCGACGATCCCCTTTGGCCAAATAATAGCCATAACTTTGTAACGCACCTTCGAAAGCTTCCTTGGAGTCCGAGCCTTGCCAGCACTCTCGAAGAACGGCTTTGATTAATCTTGGGTCTTGTTTGGTCCGTTGGGCCTGTTGCCATTCAGCCAAGTTGAAGTTCAAAGGGTTCTTCGCAGACCGGTCGAGGATGCCGGACGGAATGTGCCAGTCATGTTCCAGGAACAGGTCTCTGGAAATGTCCATGAGCCGATTCTTGAAAAACGGCATGGGGACGGCCCTCATCTCCTGGCTATCAATCCGGCTCCAGACCGCATGACAATGCCGCCTTCCGTCCTTCTCATGAAACACAATCGCCCTCGGACACTCCTCGAGCGCGAGTTCAGCTTCTATGCGTTCAACCGCATCTTCGAATTCTTGGATGGAAACGGACACATCCGACGGTGGGTTCAGGCTGAGCGAGAACAAGTGCTTTGAGCAGCGCGTACCCTTGGCAACGCATTCAGCCTCGATGAGCGCAACAGTCAGATCATCACTTGAGAACCCGCGCAGATCGTAAACTTCCGCATGCTCGTTGTCGCTCACGTTGAGAAGGTGGGATGCGAGTTCCCGTGCGCTTCCTCTTACCGAACCCTTGAGGATCATTCAGCACCTCCCGGACGCATACCAAGAGCCTTCAACAGTTCTTCGCGGATTTCTTCGACTGCCTTGCAGGCTTCCAGAAGGGATTGTTCGGTGTCTGGCGTAACCGGCAACGAGCCGGTATTGACGGCTCGTGCCAGCTGGTTGAGATTGCTGGACAGCCGGGATTGCCCCAATGCACCCAGTACTCGACCAAGAGCAACATGGTCTTTGACCGGGTGTTTGCTGCGCGTTTTGCGAGGCGTGGCATGTTCGCCAAAAACTTGTTTACGGATATACGCTCCGAGTGGCATTCCAGCCGCTTGCTCTTCCAGCTTCGTCCGTTCTTCGAACGTCAGACGAAGTGAGAATGGAACATTGATAAGAGTTTTTGCCATAACGTGTCCTTTCCGGACCCAGTCTGGCGGCGAAAACAACTCCCCCAACACAGTCAATGCGTTAGGAGACGTAACGCCATCCCGAGATATCCTTTGCTAACAGAAGTAGGACAAGCTGGTTGCGAGCCCCCGCAACCATCTTATCCTGCTTTCCATATTGATTAGGTAAGTCAAGCTGGTTGCGCCCTCCCGCAACCAAACATAACAACAGCCTCAACCCTTCACGGTTGAGGCTGTTGTCGTATCTGGATGCCGGTGATCATATGGAGGGGAAGCTCGCCAAGGCTTTGTGAAAACAAAGGGTTGGCAGGTTCACGGCAAGGGCGAAGCCCGCAGACGCAGCGGAGCAACGCGAACGAAAAATCCTGCTCCCGCAACCAAATCATAAAAGCCGTCCGACAAGGGCGGCTTTTTTGTTTGGTAACGGGGGCGAGGATCTGAACCTCACCGGGGCCCTGCAAGCAGGGCTTTAGCCCGACGCAACAGGGCAGAAATGCTCAAATCCAAACCCCGAAACCAATAATCAAAAAGCCCGCTCGGTTCGTCCGGCGGGCTTTTTGACGTTCTAGGGCTGATGACACCCAGATCCAGATTCCCGAGAGAGGGCCGATGCGGGTTCGGTAAAGTTCAGCCTTGGCTGCAGTCGTCGACCGGTCCGGCGATCTTCAGGGAATTGACGAGAGCTTTTCTTATCAGGAATTACCGATTTTCGTTGGTTTTGCTTCGGTAAAATACGTATGCTTTGTCAAACGATTATTCGTTTGGGAGGAAAAATGGGCGGAGTTGGAGCCGCGCCTGACAGTGTTACACAGCCTGCGGGTTTTATCCGGCTGTGGGGCGGTGTTGTCACGTTGCGTCAGAAATCTGAGAATGAACCGGCCGTTGTCTGCCTGTTCCACATGGAAGCGGGCGGGACCTCGATGTGTCGGCGAGATGCGTTCCGCTGCTTCGGTCATTGCAGGGCTGGACCGTGCCAGAGGCGGGACAGGGTCGTGGGACGCGCGGCGGGCCTGGTCGACAATGGCAGGCGCCATGTTGCTCTGCATGAGATCCGCAAGCCGGTCATCGGACGGGTCTTTTCAGGTCCCGAGGGCTGGGAGGCCGCATGACGCCGGATTATCTGCCGTTTCATCCCTCACCGAAAAGGCCGGACTTCACGGTGCCTGCCGGTGCGGTCGATGCCCATTGCCACGTGTTCGGACCGGCGGCGCTGTTCCCGTTTGCGCCGGAACGCAAATACACGCCTGTCGACGCGCCGAAGGAAAAGCTGTTCGCCCTGCGCGATCATCTCGGCTTCAGCCGCAACGTGATCGTTCAGGCGACCTGCCATGGCAGCGACAACAGGGCGCTCGTCGACGCGCTTGACAGCTCGTCGGGCATGGCGAAGGGCGTCGCGGTCGTCCGCAAGGATATCTCGGATGCGGAGCTGTCAGACCTGGACCGGGCCGGCGTCCGGGGCGTGCGGTTCAATTTCGTCAAGCGCCTCGTCGATGCCACGCCGAAGGAAACCTACCGCGAGATCGCGGAACGGGTCGTCCGGCTCGGCTGGCACGTGGTGGTCTATTTCGAGGCGCCGGACCTGGAGGAACTGAAACCATTCCTCTTGTCCCTGCCCGGCATTATCGTCGTGGATCACATGGGGCGGCCGGACGTCGCGGCCGGACCGCAGGCGGCGTCCTTCACCGCGTTCCGCGATCTCATGCGCGACACCGAAAACATCTGGGTGAAGGTCTCCTGCCCGGAGCGGCTGACCGTGGCGGGACCGCCTTACGAGGACGTCATTCCGTTTGCGCGCACGCTGGTCGGGGAGTTTCCGGACCGGGTGCTCTGGGGGACCGACTGGCCGCATCCGAACATGAAATCGCATATGCCGGACGACGGTGCGCTTGTCGACGTGATCCCCAAAATCGCGCCAACGCCGGACCTGCAGCGGGCCCTTCTCGTCGACAATCCGATGCGCCTCTACTGGCCGGAGGAAATGCGAGGCAGCGCATGACGGCCACCGGCTCCACAGGCAGCAAACCGGTCGACTGGATCGTCGCGCTGCTGGCGACAGCGATGTGCGTTGCCTGCATCCTGTGGAACATCGAGGCGCCGACGCGCATGGGCGTGGCGATCCTGACACAGCAATACATGGCGTTTCAGCTCGGTCTTGCGCTGACCATCGCCTATCTGCGCTTCGACCGGAAGGGCGAGGAGACCTCCAGGGTCGGCTGGGCCGACGGAGCGATCGCGCTGATAGCCTTCGTGGTCCTCATGTACGCGGCCGTCGATTTCAGCTGGCTCCTGAAGGAGCAGGCTTACCGTCCCTGGCAGATCACGGTCATCGGCACAGTCGTCACCATCGCCGTCATGGAAGGGATCCGGCGCAGGGCGGGCTGGATGCTGTTCGCCATTGTCGGCGTGTTCCTGGTCTATGCGCTGTTCGCCGACAAGGTGCCCGGGCGGCTGATCGGCAAGGAACTCAGTCCGGTCCGGCTGGTGCAATATGTCGGGTTCGACCCGAGCGCGGTGTTTTCCATGCCGCTGGCGGTGGGCACCATCATCGTTCTCCTGTTCGTGTTTTTCGGCCGACTTCTGTTCGCGGCGGGCGGTGGAACTTTCTTCACCGATCTCGCCATGGCGGCGACGGGCAAATCGCGGGGCGGCAGCGCCAAGATTTCCGTGGTCGGGTCGGCCTTGTTCGGATCGATTTCCGGCAGCGCCGTCTCCAATGTCGTCACCACCGGCGTGGTGACGATCCCGCTGATGGAGCGCGGCGGCTATTCCAAGAAGGATGCCGGAGCGATCGAGGCGGTCGCGTCGACGGGCGGCCAGCTGACGCCGCCGATCATGGGCGCGGCGGCGTTCCTGATGGCCGAGTTCCTCGACATCTCCTACATGGTCGTCGCGGCGGCGGCGCTGGTCCCGGCAATGCTTTATTATCTCGGGGTGTTCGTGCAGGTCGATCTCATCGCCGGCCGCGACCGGATCAGGGCCGCCGACGAGGAGATGCTGACCACGAGACAGGTACTGGCGGACGGATGGCATTTCTCTATTCCCTTTGCGGTCCTGCTCGCCGCCCTGTTCTACTGGCGCATGGATCCGGAGGATTCCGCGCTCCTGGCCTCCATCGCGATCGTCGCAGTCGGCTTTCTGCGCGGCTACCGGGGGCGGCGCCTGACGCTGGCATCGCTCGGCAGAGTGTTCGTCGAAACCGGCACGGGAATGGTCGATCTCATCCTGGTCGTCGCGTCGGCCGGTTTCGTCATCGGCATCCTGAACGTCACCGGGCTCGGGTTCGCGCTGACGCTCGTGCTTGTCGATACGGTCGGGTCGAACGTGGTCCTGCTCCTGCTGGTCTCCGCGCTGATCTGCGTGATCCTCGGCATGGGCATGCCGACCTCGGGCGTCTATGTCCTGCTTGCGGCGCTCGTCGCGCCGTCGCTGGTCGAGGCGGGCATCCAGCCGATCGCGGCGCATCTCTTCATTCTCTATTTCGGCATGATGTCGATGATCACGCCGCCGGTCGCGCTGGCAGCCTTCGCGGCTGCGACCATCACCAAGGCTGATCCTCTCGGCACTGGTCTCGCCGCCATGCGCTTCGGATGGGCGGCGTTCATCCTGCCGTTCGTGTTCGTGGCCTCGCCCGCGCTGCTTCTCGACGGAACGCCGGTGGAGATCGCGCTGGCAACGCTGCTGACGGCCGTCGGTATCGCCGCGGTGACGGCGGGCATCGTCGGCTTCTGGAGCCGGGATCTCGGCCCCGCCATGCGGTTCGGCCTGGTTGTTTCCGGGTTTCTCGCACTGCCGCTCGGCTTCCTGCCGTCGATGGACGAGGTGCATATCGTTGCCGCCGTGGTGTCCATTTGCCTGGCGATTGCAATTCGCATTCAGGCCGGCAGGCAGATCGTCCGGCCGCTCCAGGATAGCGGGATGACCTGAGGCCGTTCAATAATTACCGGAAAACAATCTCAAGGGAGGAACCGAGATGAGAAGCATATCCAAGAGACTGGCCGTGGGCCTCATCGGCCTGCTGGCCGGGAGCCTTGCGGCCCAAGCGCAGGTCGTGACGATCGCCACAGGCGCGCAGGGGTCCCTGGCCTATAATTCCGGGCAGGCGGTCGCGAAGGTCGCCAATGAGGCCGGCATCACGGCCCGCACCCAGCCCCTCGTCGGCTATCTGCCGCTGATCAACAGCGGCGAGGTGGATTTCGGCTTCTCCAACGGGGTGGAGGTCGAATACGCTTTCAAGGGAACCGGGAACTACGACCGCGCGCATCCGGAGCTGCGTCTCGTCGGAACGATGTTCCCTCTGGCGACCGGTTTGATGGCGCCCTGCGATCTCGGCCTGAAGACGATCTCGGACGTCAAGGCAAAGGCTTCCGATCTGCGCATCGCGTCGGAATACACGTCCTCGACGATCATCCCGTTCTACATTGCCGGCGGGCTCGCCAATGGCGGACTGAGCTATGACGACTTCCAGAAGGTGCCGGTCGCAAGCTTCGTTGCCGGGATCAACGCCCTGGGAGACGGGCTGGTCGATATCGCGCTCGTCAGCCTGAACGCCGGGGCCGGTCAGCAGGCTTCGGTCAAGCTGCAGTCGCGCGGAGGGCTCTGCTACGTCTCGCAGGACGACTCGGAAGAGGGCCAGGCTGCGTTCAAGAAATATCTTCCGGCGGGAGACCTCGTCAGCATGCCGCAGAACGACAATATCAACGGTCTGCAGAAGGCGGGCGCGACCATCATGGAGATCCCGTGGATGATGATGACCAACGCCTCCGTGGACGAGGAGCTCGTTTATAACATCACCAAGGCGATCGCGGAGAACAAGGACGCGCTGAAGGCATCGTTCGGCGCCTTCGGCCGCGCGAAAACCGAGAACATGGCTCCGGCCAATGCCGTTGAATACCATCCCGGCGCGGTCAAATATTATCAGGAAGCCGGCATTCCCGTCGGTCAGTAATTTCCATGGGAGGCCGCGTCCGCGGCCTCTCACCGCTCTCATCGCACGAAGACAGGAACAGAACCCATGATGACAACTCTGACTGCCGCCGACGGCCATCGGTTCGACTGCTGGATCGAGCCGGCCGAGGGAAGCCGGAAAGGCGGAATTGTCATCTTGCAGGAAATTTTCGGCGTCACGGATCAGCTCAAGGGCGTTGCCCGCCGCTATGCCGCGCTCGGATACGAGGTGGCCATTCCGGCTCTTTTCGACCGCAAGGAACGCGGCGCGGTGATCCCGTTCGACCAGGCGCCGAGAGGCCGGGACATGATGCTTGCCTCGGACCTTTCCGAAATCATGGCGGATATCGAAGCGGCGGTCGGGCACCTGAAGTCCCATGGCGGCAAGGTCGCCGCGATCGGCTTCTGCTGGGGCGGCGGGCTCGCCATCCGGGCCGCCCAGAAACTCGATGTCGCCGGAGCCGTCGCCTTTTACGGCACAAGGCTGCCGCAATATCTCGACAGCCCGTTGAAAGCGCCCGTGCTTGGCCATTTCGGCGCCGCCGACGACCACGTACCGCCGGAAGTGCTCGAGCAGGCGAAAGCCTATCTGCCGGAGCTTGAAGTCCAGATGTACGAAGCCGGGCATGCCTTCGCCAACGACGCGCGCCCGTCCTATGTCGCAGACGCGGCCGAGCTGGCGCACCGGAGGACGGAGGCATTTCTCGCGAAGGTTCTCTAGGTCACGGACCCATAAATGAGGATGAAATGGGTCCGTGACCTAGTCGAGCTAAAGGCCCGGCGCCGCCATGCCGGGGATATAGGCGTTGGAGATGAAGGACCGGGCGTGGGACCTGAAGGCTTCCGTCAGGCGGGACCGGCGCAGGGACTTCAGGCTCGCAAGGCCGATGGTCATCGGCCGGTGGGGTCCGGAAATCGGGATGCGGACGACCTTGCGGCCGTCAAGGGCGGCGTCCGAGCGCGGCGTGACGTTGGCAAGCGTATAGCCGAAGCCGTTGGCGACCATGGTGCGGATCACGTCCGGATGGCCGAAGCGGTAGGCGATATTGGGTGTGAGCCCTTCGGCCATGAAGAGCGCCTGGAAATATTCTCCCGAGAGCGGCAGGTCGAGAAACACCAGCGGCAGGCCGGCGAGCTCTTCCAGGGTAACCGAAGCCCGGCGGGCGAGGGGATGGCTATCGCCAACCAGGGCATGGACGGGAAGTTCTGCCAGCGGCAGGAAGTCGATATCCTCCGGGACCGCCAGATCATAGGTCAGGGCAATATCGAGCGTCGCGTTCCGGAGCCCGGTCAGCATGGTCTCCTGATGGTCCACGCAGGGGCGGACCGTGGTCTGCGGGAAGGCGGAGGTGAAGGCTAGCGCCAGTTCCGGCAGGATCATCGGCGCCAGCGTGGTCAGGCAGCCGAGGTTGAGCTGGCCGCGGATGTCGTCGCTCGCCTCCGAGGCGACGTCATAGAGCGTTTCGGCGCGCTCGAGCAGCTGCCTGGCTTCGGCAAGCAGCGTCCGGCCGACAGGGGTAAGCGACAGGCCCTGGGCGTGGTGGCGGATGAAGAGCTGGACGTTGAGCTCTTTTTCGAGCTGGGAAATCGCCGTCGAAATCGACGGCTGGGAAATCTTGATGCGCTCGGCGGCCCGGGTGATGCTGCCGGTCTCGCCGGCAACGACGAAATATTCAAGCTGTCTGAGCGTGAAGCGCATCATGACGGGGACGCCTATTCGTCGCCCGGGACGCCGTAGCTCGGGGCCGCGGTCGGGCAGATGGCGCGGGTGACGTAGTCTTCAAGCTGCGGCTTGTAGAGGTCCCAGAGATCCGACAGCGCGCCGATCGGATCGTCCTCGGCCCAGTCGACCCTGAGATCGGCCACCGGCCAGCTCACGTTGCGGACCATGTAGAGACCCGCCGAATGGACCGGCCCGGCCTCGCCGCCGGCCGCAAGCCCGGCCTTCATGGCGGCGATCAGCCGGTCGCCGAGATCGCCCCTGGCCCCGGCAAAAGCTTCAACCATCGCCGAAGGAACACCTTCATTGGCAAGCAGATTGCCGGCCGCCGCGCAGTTTTCGTCCTTGGCGGTCGCGTTGATGCCGAGCGTGTGCTCGCCGGAAAAGAGCGCGGCGTTGCCCTCCCGGTCGAGAACGGCCAGCTGCCGCCATTCCCGCGTCGGGTAGCCGGACAGCAGCGTCTCCAGGGCGGCTTCCGCCGACAGTCCGTCCGCCAGCAGGTCGAGCGCCTTCGGGCCCAGGGACGGGTCGGTGATGTTCTGCGAGGCGACGACCCCGGTTCCGGCGCGCGCGTGGGCGCAGCGCGCGGCGACGGCGGGAGAGGAGGAGGAGATGGCGATCCCCATCATGCCGGTTCTGGGGCAGACGGCGGAAATGGAAAATGTCATGGCAAAGATCTCATCTGGCGGCGCGTGGCCGTGAGCGGTCAGGCTTCGTCCGGAATAACGGCGGTGACGTCGATCTCGACCAGCCATTCCGGCCGGGCGAGGGCTGAGACGACGATCCCGGTCGACACCGGAAACACACCCTTCAGCCATTTGCCGACCACCCGGTAGACGTCCTCGCGGTAGCGCGGGTCGACGAGGTAGATGACGATCTTGGTGACATGCGACAGCTCCGAACCGGCTTCCTCCAGAAGCATGCTGATGTTGGCCATCGCCTGTTCGGCCTGGGCGGTGACGTCGCCGACGCCGACATTCTCCGAGGTGTCGAGATCCTGGCCGATCTGGCCGCGTACGAAGACCATGGTGCCGCGGGCTACCACGACCTGGCAGAGATCGTTGTCGAGTTTCTGCTCCGGATAGGTGTCCCTGGTATTGAAGCAGCGGATGCGTTTGTGGGCCATGGGGTCTTCCGTTTAAGAGGGGCGCTTGAACGCCATGTAGTCGCGTTGCTTGGCGATATGGTCGACGAGATACTTGGCGTCGTACCAGACGCCCCAGATGAAGGAGGAGCCCCTGCGGGTTTGCCAGGGCAGTCCGAGGAAATAGACCCCCGGTTCCTCCGAGACGCCGCGCTTGTGCCTCGGCGTGCCGTTGTCGTTGAAGGTGTCGGCCTTTAGCCAGCCGAAATCGGCGGAAAAGCCGGTCGCCCAGATGATCGTGGTAATACCTGCCTCGGCCAGGTTCAGTTCCAGGATCGGGTTCGCCACGCAGTCCGGATCCGGGCCGATCACGCGGGCCTCGGGCTCTTCGGGAAGATCGAGGCCATTTCGCGCCACATAGGCATCGGCCTCGTCCAGCAGGGAGAGGTAGTTTGCGTCGCCGCCGGCCAGGTTCTTTGCAAGGTCCGGGGCAAAGCGCATCACGCCGTTTGCACAGCTTTCCGTCCTGCCGACAAGGGTCAGGCCGCGCGCGGCAAGGCGGCGGAAGTCGATGGTGTGGCCGCCATGGGCGCCGCTCACGGCAATGGTCGTATGCTCCACGCCCGGTGTCGCCTCGGTGTCCCATTTGTTCAAGACACCCAGCCACCAGACGAAGTCCCGGCCACGATAGCTGCGCGGCGGGCGGTCATGGGGACCCATGGAAAGATAGACTTTCCGGCCGGCCTCCAGCAGCTCTTCGGCGATCTGGGTTCCCGACGATCCGGCCCCGACCACCAGCACCGCGCCTTCGGGCAACTGCCCGGGATTGCGGTAGGCGGTGGAATGCATCTGCACGATCCCGTCCTCATCGGAAGCGAGGTCCGGTATCACCGGGTTCTGGAAGGCACCGGTCGCCGCGATCACGTAATCGGCCTCGATCTCGCCGTCGGAGGTCCTGGCATGGAAGCCGCGGCGGCCCTCGTTTCTGCGCACCTCCGTGACCTCCACGCCGCAGCGGATCGGGGCGTCGATCTTGTCCGCATAGGCAACGAAATAGTCTGCGACATCTTCTTTCGGAACGAAGGCGTCGGGATCCGCGTCCGGAAAGTCCATGTCGGGGAAACAGTCATGCCAGGCCGGGCCGTTGGCAACCAGAGAATCCCATCGCTCCGAGCGCCAGCGCTCGGCGATCCGGTGCCGTTCGAGAACCAAGTGGGATATGCCGTTCCGGCTGAGATGCGCGCTCATCGCCAGTCCCGCCTGGCCGCCTCCCACCACAAGCGCTTCGACTTTCTCGACTGGCATTGCCGGATCCTTTTCTTGCCATCTCTTCTCCGGCGGCCCCGGCCATTCCGTCCGGCTGGCAGGTCCGCCCAATTCGTCGTGAAGGGAGAAGGTGGCAGGAAGTCCTGCTTAGGTAAATTCTTTCTTTTTTATATTCTACTTCAAGAAATCCTAATTAGCCAGATGATCGGTCACGCGGCCGAGCATCGCGCGGCAGGCTTCGATCTGCTCGCGGGTGACGAACTCGTCCGGCTTGTGGCCCTGTTCCATGCTGCCCGGGCCGCACACGACGGCGGGCACGCCGAGCGTCGAGGTGAACAGCCCGCCTTCCGTTCCGTAGGCGACCTTGATCGCCCGGTTGGTCTGGGAAAGTGCGAGAGCGCTGGAGAGCGTGTCTCCTTCGGACGTGGTGTCCAGTCCGGGATAGGCGTTGAGGGCCTCGAACTCGATCCCGGCCCGCGGAAACCGCGCCTTGGCCCTGGAGCTGATGATCGTGGCTTTTTCGAACAGGCGGTTGAGCAGGGTCCCGGGATCGTCGGCGGCAATGTTGCGGATCTCGAAATCGAGTGCGCAATGGTCGGGAACGATGTTCACCACGGTGCCGCCGTGGATGATGCCGGCGTGTACCGTGGTATAGGGAATGTCGTAATCGTCGTCCCGGTTGCCGGTGTCCGCCAGTTCGCTCTGCAAGGCGCGAATGTCCTTGAGAAAATCCGCGGCAAGATGAATGGCATTGAGCCCGGTCGGCGCAAGGGCCGAATGGGCCGCGATACCGCAGCAATTGGCCCGCATGCCGGTCTTGCCCTTGTGGCCGGCCGCCACCTGCATGGAGGTCGGTTCGCCGACAAGCACCCAGTCCGGCTTCACGCCGGCCTTGGCAAGCTCCGCCAGCATGGGGCGCACGCCGATGCAGCCGATCTCCTCGTCATAGGAAAGCGCGATGTGGAGCGGACGGGAGAGCGTCCGGGACTTCGCGGCGGCGATCGCCTCGAGGGCGCAGGCGACGAAGCCCTTCATGTCGGTCGTCCCCCGGCCGTAGAGCCGTCCGTCCGCCTCGGTCATGCGGAAGGGATCCCGGCTCCAGTCCTGGCCGTCGACGGGCACCACGTCCGTATGGCCGGACAGAACGATCCCGCCGGGACCGTCCGGCCCGACCGTGGCGAAGAGATTGGCCCGGTCGCCGGTTTCCGACGGGTAAAGCCGACAGTCGATGCCGTTCTCCTTCAGAAGGCCGGCAACGTAGCGGATCAGGTCGATATTGCCGTCCCGGCTCACGGACGGGAAGGCGATCAGCCGGTCGAGAATGTCATACGCTGTGGTCATGCGGGCAGCTTACTACAGCTCGAGTCACAACCCTAGAGCATCCTGCGTTCAAGGATGCCGCAGACGGGTGGCTCCGGCACGTCGCCGGCGTAGCCGTCATTTCGGTGACAGCCGTGCACCCGATTTTACGAAAATTTGACGCCCGGCAGGCATTCCGGCCGGGTTTTGTGACGGACGTAAAACGGTGCCTGCCTACTCTTGCGGCCTGTCAGCGTTACGGAAAGAAACGCAGGAAGGAAACTTGAAATGGCAATTGATAATTTTCTGAATCTGGAAGGCGTCAAAGGAGAGGCTCAGGACAAGACTCACAAGGATGAGATAGATATCATGTCGTGGACCTGGGGAGGCTCGCAATCCGGCACGACGCATTTGGGGAGCGGGTCGGGATCGGGAAAAGCCCAGTTTCAGGACCTTGTCGTCACGAAGTACTTCGACAAATCGTCGCCCGTGCTGTTCCAGTTCCTGTCGACCGGAAAACACATCGGAAAAGGAACACTCTTTGCCCGCAAGGCTGCAGGGGAAAGTCCGCTGGATTACCTCAAGATCGAGCTGGCGGACATCATCGTCACAAGCATGAGCATCAACGGCAATGATTCCGATGATCGGGTTGTCGAGATGGTCGCCTTGAATTTCGGCGAATACAAAATCGTTTACACCGAGCAACGGCCAGACGGCTCGAAAGGCGCGTCCCCGGAATTTGCCTGGGACATTGCCGCAAATTCAAAGAAATGAGCCGGTCGGCCAAATCCTAATGCCCCACAGACCCTAGAGCGCGGCCGTCACCTCCGCGATGCTCTCGCGCAGGATGCCGGCGATCCGGGCGATCTGCTCTTCGGTCAGGATCAGGGTCGGGGACAGGATCAGGATATTGCCGAGCGGCCGGGCGATCAGACCGCGCTTCTGGGCCGCCCGGGCGACCTTCAGGCCGATCTGGTCTTCCGGTGAGAAGGGGGCCTTGGTCGCCTTGTCCGTCACGAACTCGATGCCCATCATGAAATGGCTGCCGCGCACTTCGCCGACCATGTCCATATCGGCGAGGCCACGCAGGGCGTTCTCGAAGATCTTACCCGTGATGCGGACCTGCTCCGGCAGCTTGTCCCGTTCCATCAGGGCGATGTTGGCGAGGCCGGCGGCGGCCGCCGCCGGGTGGCCGGAATAGGTCATGCCGTGCAGGAACAGCCCGCCGGGCCCGGAGATCACCTCGTGGATTTCGTCGGACAGGATCGTGGCGGACATGGGCTGATAGCCTGAGGTCAGTCCCTTGGCGGTGGTGATGATGTCCGGGGTCACGCCGAACACGTCCTTGGAGGCGAAGAAATGGCCCAGGCGTCCGAAGGCGGTGACCACCTCGTCGGAAATGTACTTGATGTCGTTGTCGGCGCAGACCGCGGCGACGCGTGCGTGATAGCCCTCGGGCGCGACGATGATGCCGCCGGCGCCCATGATCGGCTCGGCGATGAAGGCGGCGATGTTTTCCGCGCCGATCTCCTCGATGGCACTCTTCAGGTCGTCGATCAGGGCGTCGAGGAATTCCGCCTCCGTCATGCCGTCGCCCTCGCGCCAGTAATGCGGCGAGCGCAGGTGATGGACGAGATCGTTGGCGCCGTCCCAGCCGACCGAATAGAGCGGCGTGGTCATGGCGATCGAAAGATGGGTCGAGCCGTGATAGGCGCCGATGCGGCTCAGGATCTTCTTCTTGTTCGGGCGGCCGAGCCGGTTGTTGTAATGGTGCAGCATGCGCACCGCGCTGTCATTGGCGACGGAGCCCGAATTGCCGAAATAGACCTTGTTCAGGGAACCGGGTGCGAGGCTCGCCAGCTTGTCCGCCAGGGCGGCCGCTGTCGGGTGCGTGAAATTGTAGAAGGTCGAATAGAAATCGAGCTCGTTGAGCTGCTCATGGATCGCGTCGATGATTTCCTTGCGGCGGTGGCCTGCATTCACGCACCACAGGCCGCCGATGCCGTCGATCAGCTCGTTGCCCTCGCTGTCGCGCACCATCGCGCCGTCGGCGCCGACGATCACGGTGCGCGCGCCGTTCTGTTTCAGGGCATTTAGGTCGGCGAAGGACTGGATCAGATGGGTATCTGCCGTCAGCACCGCGTCGGTGGTCATGTCCAGGTCAAGTTTCATCGGTTGTCCTAACCTCCCTGTAGTCCAAGCGTTGTAGTGAAAGAATTTCGGGCGCGATCTCGTTCACCGGGGCGAGATCGGCGACGAGAAGCGCTTCGCCGTGCCCTGCGAAGGCCAGTGTCCTGGCGTCCGGGCCGACGATGACGGAATGGCCGCCATAGCTCAGGTCGCCCTCGCAGCCGCAGTAATTGGCATAGGCGATGGTCAGGCGCATTTCGGACGCGCGGGCGGGCACGAGCACGTCGGAGACATGCTCGTAGCCCTTCGGATTGGCGGTCGGCACTAGCACCAGAGTCACGCCCTGGGCTGCGAGTGCCGCGCAGTGCTGGGGGAATTCGATGTCGTAGCAGATCAGCAATGCGGCCTTGTGGCCATTCAGGTCGAACATTGTGTAGCTGTTGCCATAGGAATAGCTGGCGCGCTCCATCGGCCCGAAGAGCTGGATCTTGCGGTAATGGCCGAGCAGTTCGCCCCGGCCGTCGAAACAGGTGGCGGCGTTGTAGACCGTGCCATTCGCCGCCTCCGCCCAGCCGATGGTGATGCCGCAGCCGGTCGTTCTGGCGAGTGCGGCCAGACGCCGGGTCCAGTCCCCGCCCAGAGGCTGGGCGAGGCTTTTGTGAAGGTCCGGCCGGTTGTAGCCGGGCAGGAAGACTTCCGGGAAAACGGCCATGCTCGCGCCCGCACGGCTTGCCGCCGACAACTGGCTCTCGATGCGGGCGAAGCCTGCCTCGATGTCGCCGCTGGCCGCGGGTCCCTGGTAGAGTGCGAGTTTCATGGCCGGTCCGCTTATTTCTTCAGGTTGGTCCAGATGGCGTCGTAGAGAACCTGGACCTCTTCCGGGCAGGCCTCGACGAAGACGCCCTTCTGGCCTTCCGGCGGGTTCGATTCCGGAGAGTTCTTGACCTCCGGATCGAGGAACTCGTCGACGCCCTTCACGCCGGCGGTGTATTGGGCGTAGTTGGTCACCGCGGCGGCGTTTTCCGGCTCGAGCAGGAAGTTCATGAACTTCAGCGCATTGTCGCGGTTCGGTGCGTCCTTCAGGAGAACGACATTGTCCATCCAGACGATGTAGCCTTCCTTCGGGAAGGCGTATTCGATATTCGCGCCTTCCGAACGGGCCTTGGCGGAGAAGCCGGACCAGATCATGCCCGCGGCAGCGTCGCCGGAGACGAGCACGTCCTTGGCGACGTCCGAACCGAAGGACGCCCAGCTCGCCTTCGCGGTCTGGACCGTGTCGTTCAGCGCCTTGAGCTGCTCACGGTCGGAGCTGCACTGCGGAATGCCCTTATAGAGCGAGGCGAGCGTCAGGGTCTCGCCGGCCGTGTCGAGGACGTTGATCTTGCCCTTCAGTTCCTCCGGCGGATCGAAGATCACGGCCAGGCTGTCGATCGGGCCCTTGTAGACGTCCCGGTTGACGGAAAACGAGGTCGAGCCCCACTGGTAGGGGATCGAGCTCTTGCGGCCCGGATCGAAGGAGACGTCCACCCACTGGTCCTGGATGTTGCCGAAGTTGGAGAGGTCGGACGGCTCGAACGTGTCGAGCATGCCTTCGTTGCCGAGGATCTTGACCATGTAGTCGCCCGGCACCGCGACGTCGTAGCTGCCGAGCTTGCCGGCCTTGAGCGCGGCGAGCAGCGCCTCGTTGCTGTCGTAGGTGTCCATGGTCACCTCGACATCGTATTCGGCGGCGAACTTGTCGAGCAGTTCCTGCGGAATGTACTCGAACCAGTGATAGATCGACAGTTTGCCTTCGGCCTGCGCACCGCCGGTCAGGGCCAGCAGCGCCAGGGAGGTGGTCATAAGAAGTTTCTTCATGAGATGCTCCACTCTGTTTTAGGTTTTTTGTTTTTTGTCTTGCCCCGCCCGGCCGATCAGCCAGGACAGGGAAACGAAGATCACGGACACGCCCAGCATCAGCGTGGAAATGGCCATGATGTTGGGTTTGATGCCCTGCTTCACCGAACCGAAGATCGCGGTCGGCAGGGTCTCGACACCCGCTCCCTTGACGAAGTTGGTGATCAGGAAGTCGTCCAGCGAAATGATGAAGGCGAGCAGGAAACCGGAGAGAATACCCGGCGCCATCAGCGGCAAGAGCACCAGCCGGAAGGCCTCCCGCGGTGTGGCGTAGAGATCCATCGCCGCCTGCTCGTACATGTCCGGAATGCTCTGCATGCGCGCCGAGATCGGCAGATAGGCGAAGGGAATGCAGAAGACGATATGGGCGATCAGGATGGTCATCAGGCCGGTGGTGAAGCCGATGGCCGAGAAGAACACAAGGCTCGCCACGGCCGTGACCACTTCCGGAACCATCAGGGGCAGGCTGATCAGCGCGAAGCTCAGCGTCTTGGTCCTGAATCTGCCGGCCCGTGTCATGGCGACGGAGGCGGCGGTGGCGATCACCGTGGCGACGATCGCCGCCGTCACCGCGATGACGAAGGAATTGATCGCCGCCTGCTGGAATTTCGGCGCTTCCGGCCCGGTGAAGACGTCGACATACCAGGCGAGCGACGTGCCGCCCCAACGGGTGATCGAGGTGGAGGCGTTGAAGGAATAGACCGCCACCACGATCAGCGGGGCGTAGAGCACGATCAGGCAGAGGATCGTGACGGTCAGGAAGCCGGGGAAGCGGCGGATGTCGGTCTTGGTCCGCATGTCAGCCGCCCCTGTTCTGGTTGCGCGCATAGACCAGCAGGACGGCCATGACGATGGTCAAAAGGATGGTCGAGGCGGCGGCGCCGAAGGGCCAGTTGCCGGCCGCGCCCTTGAACTGCTCCTCGATCAGCGAGCCGATCATGAAGGTTTTCGCGCCGCCGAGCAGGTCGGGCGCGAGAAAGGCGCCGAGCGACGGCACGAAGACCAGGATGCAGCCGGCGACGATGCCGGGCTTGACCACGGGCAGGATCACCAGGCGCAGGGTGGTCCAGGCGCCGGCATAGAGATCGGCTGCGGCCTCCGAGAGCGAGAAGTCGTAGCGCTCGACGGCCGCGTAGATCGGCAGCACCATGAAGGGCAGGTAGCTGTAGAACAGGCCGAGCTGGACCGCGAAATTGGTGTTGATCAGGCCGAGCGGCTCGGAAATGACGCCGGACCAGAGCAGCAGTTCGTTGAGCGGGCCGGTGTCGCGAATGAGGAACTTCATCGACACCGTGCGGATCAGCAGATTGACCCAGTAGGGCACGGTCACCAGGAACAGCCACACGGAGCGGGTCTTTACGTCCCGCGTCGCGATGAACCAGGCCGTCGGGAAGCCGATCAGCAGGCAGGCGACGGTCGCCAGCCCCGCCTGCCAGATCGAGCGCCAGAAGATGCCGATATAGGTCCATTCGATGGTCGGCGGCTCGTCGCCGAACAGGCCGCGGTCGAAGAAGAACTGGTCGTAGGCGGCGAGCGAGAATTCCCAGATGACGCCGCCGCGGAATTCCTTGGTCAGGAACGAATAGATCGCCATCAGCACGACGGGGGCGAGCAGGAACACGCCGATCATCGCCCAGGCCGGCAGAAGCAGTTTCCAGCTGCTGCCCTTGTAGATACTGGAGCCGGAGCCCGCGCCCATCGGCGCGCCGGCGGCCATCAGTCGGCGAGCAGGCGCGCGGCGCCCGCCTCCAGCTTGAGCCCGACGGCGGAGCCGGTTTCCGGTACCTGCGTCGTTTCGGAATTCTGCAGCCGGACAGTCATCTCCTCGCTGTCGGTGAGGCGGACCTGAAGGTGAATGTCCGTGCCGAGATAGACCTGGCCGGTGACGGTCGCCTGCAGATCGCCGCTTCCGGCGGCGCAGAGGCCGATCCGTTCCGGGCGGACGGACAGGTGGCCCTTGCCGGGATCGACGACGGCCGCGGCCGGGCAGGTGAAGGCATGCCCGCCGGGCAGTGCGATCTGCGCCATGCCGCCCGCGACGGACCGGACCTCGACATCGAGCAGGTTGGTCTCGCCGATGAAGTCGGCGACGAAGCGGTTCAGGGGCGCCTCGTAGATTTCCCGCGGGCTGCCGATCTGCTGGACACGGCCGGAGGACATGACCGCAATGCGATCCGACATGGTCAGTGCTTCTTCCTGGTCGTGGGTGACGAAGATGAAGGCGATGCCGGTTTCCCGCTGCAGCGCCTTCAGCTCCATGCGCACGGCCTGGCGGAGCTTCAGGTCAAGCGCGGACAGAGGTTCGTCGAGGAGCAGAACCTCGGGACGCGGAGCAAGGGCGCGCGCGAGAGCGACGCGTTGCTGCTGGCCGCCGGAAAGCTGGGCGGGCTTGCGGTTCGAGAACTCGGCGAGCCGCACGAGTTCCAGCACCTGGACGGCCCGGCGGGTCGCTTCCGGCTTCGCCCAGCCGCTGCGCAGCAGGCCGAACATGACATTCTCGGTAACCGTCATGTGGGGGAAGAGGGCGTATTGCTGGAAGACGGTGTTCACCGGCCGCTTGTGCGGCGGCAGGCCGGTGATGTCCTCGCCCTTCAGCCGGATCGCGCCTTCGGTCACGTCCTCGAAGCCGGCGATGGAGCGCAGGAGAGTGGTCTTGCCGCAGCCGGAGGGCCCAAGCAGCGTGAAGAACTCGTTCTCGCGGATATCCATGGAAACGCCGTGCAGCGCGGTGACGGGGCCGTAGCGTTTGACCACCTTGTCGATGTCGACCGCAATGCCGGTATTCGCCATGGACGCCTCTTCTCTGATACCCCTGGTCTCTATGGGAAAACGGTAATACGGTCTATGTGAAGGGGTATATACCCCCAAAGAGGTATGTCTGATGGAGCTGCCGAATTCGGCCGAAAAACTCTTAGGAGTAGCCATCTCCGAGCTTGCGTCGGAGCGGTTCGAATTCACGCTTTATCAATGGCTTACCCGGTGCTTCGAGATCGACAATACCACTATGCTGGCCTATTTCCAGAACCGGGTTCCGGAAGTGCTGTTCACCCAGGCGGTCGAAAAGAAGGTCCATGAAAAGCTGGAGGCCGACTATATTCCGGCGGCCTATCTCCTGGATCCGTTCCACGCGCTTCACGTCGAGGCCGCGCCCGCGGGGCTCTACCGGCTCAAGGATATCGCGCCCGACCAGTTCCATCGCAACGAGTATTTCGCGGCCTATTACCAGCGCACGACCCTGATCGACGAGATGGCCTATGTCGCCTATCCGGCCGAAGGCGTCTCCGTGCATATCTGCCTCGGCCGGGACGAGAGCTCAAGCCGCCGGTTCACCGTCCGGGACATGCAGAAAGCCGAGCGCATCGCCCCCATCGTCTGCGGGCTGATCGAACAGCGCTGGTCGGGCCTGCAGTCGAGCGGCGACTACAAGGACGAGGATCTGACCGACCACCTGATCGGGGCCCTGAAGCAGGAGCACGAAGTGGCGCTCAGTCCGCGCCAGGCGGAAATTGCGCTTCTGATCCTGCGGGGGCACTCCTCCGTCTCCATCGGCCTGCGCCTCGGCATCAGCGCGCAGACGGTCAAGGTGTTCCGCAAGCAGCTTTACCGGAAGTGCGAGATTTCCTCGCAAGGCGAGCTGTTCTCCCTGCTCATGCCGCTGCTCTCCGTGCATGGCTGACGAAGCCGGTCTGTTTCACCGGCCGCCACAGGTTCCCTTTACAGAAAGTGAAATATGAATAATAATACATCTTAGGAAATATAATACATATATCGGGAGTGAAGGCGGATGAAGCAGATCAGCGAGACGCGCCATGAGGCCTGTTGGTACGGTGCGCTTCAGGAAAGGCTGAAAGAGGCCCGGTTCCGCCTGACCCAGCAAAGGATGACGATCGCGATCGCGATCTTTGCCGGCGGCGAGCCGCGCCACGTTTCCGCGCTCGACCTTCATGCCAGGCTCACCGACGCGGGATCCAACATCTCGCTTGCCACGATCTACAATGTCCTGAACGCCTTCAGCGAGCGGGGGCTGGTCCGCAAGGTGCCGTGCGGGGACGGCAATTATTTCTACGATACCAACGACAGCGATCATATCCACCTGATCACCGAAAGCCGGGACGGCAGCCGCACCATCGTCGATGTCGACGATCTCGAAGGCGTCATCGAGGACCTGAAGCAGATCGCCGCGGGCGGCGAAGACGGTCTGGTCATCCGGATCGTGCTCTGACGCACCGCCGCTTGGCCGCTTCGGGAAAACGCGACTTCCCAAATCACAAATTGCCTCGACGGTCTGCTCCAGCAGGGGAGCGACGGCCGTCATTGCGCTGAATTTCCGCAGGGGATTCAAGGTAGATGGCCGTGCGGTGCCGGCAATCGGACTGGTCCGGCAGGTTTCCCGGCTCATTTTCAAATATGCAACATAATGCTTGAATCGGGTTTCGATATGTGTATTAAATTGCAGAAATTGCCGGAATAAAAACATAACAGGCAATATAATGCATTATTTGGTGCACTATCCGTAAGCCGACCGAGCTGCGGGTGGCTGTCTTTAGGGAGGAGAGAAGATGAAATTCCATACATTTGCCGCGCTTGCCGCGTGCGCATCCGCAGTTTTGGTCGCTAATACCGCGGCTGCGGCCGACATCAAGGTGGGCCTGCTCCTGCCGAAGAGCGGCACCTATGCCGCCCTGGGCAAGGAAATAGAGGACGGCTTCACTCTGGCCCTGGACGAGGCCGGGATGAGCGAGGACTTTACGCTCGTCGTCGAGGACAGCGAAGCCAAGCCGTCGGTCGGCGTTGCCAAGGCCCGCAAGCTGGTGCTCGAAGACCAGGTGGATGTCATGGCCGGCATCGTGTCGTCGGCCGTGCTCGGCGCCGTGCGCGACTTCGTCGACGGGTCGAAAGTGCCGCTCATCGTGGCCAATGCCGGCAACAACGAGGCGACCGGCGAAAGCTGCAGCCCCTATATCACCCGCGTGTCTTTCTCCAACGCCCAGGTCAACCGGCCGATGGGCGAATGGCTGGCCAAGAGCGGCTTCAACAAGGTCTACACGCTGGCGCCGGACTATGCGGCCGGCCACCAGATGATCGACGCCTTCACCGAGACCTTCATCGCCAATGGCGGCGAGATCGTCGGGTCCGAATATACGCCCTTCGGCAAGACCCAGGATTTCGGTCCCTATCTCACCAAGGCCAAGGCGGCCGCGCCGGACGCGATCTACGTGTTTTATGCCGGCGGCGAGGCGATCACCTTCGTCAAGCAGTACGACTCCTTCGGCATGAAAAAGGATATCCCGCTGTTCGGTTCCGGCTTCCTGACGTCGCCGCTTTATGTCGCGGCCGAAGGTCCGGCGGCCATCGGGGTGACGACTGCGCTTCACTACGTGCCGACGCTGAATACGCCGGAGAACAAGTCCTTCGTCGAAATGTTCACGGCGAAATACGGCCATGCACCGTCCGAATTCGCCGTGCAGGGCTATGATGCAGGGCGCGTTCTCGCCGAGGCCGTCAAGGCCGGGGCAAGCGACCGGGAGACCATCAAGGAACAGCTTGCCCAGGTGTCCTATTCCGGGCCGCGCGGTCCGCTCCTGATCGATCCGAACACCAACAACATCGTGCAGAACATCTACGTCTACGAGACCGTCGCCGACGGCGACGCCCTGACGCAGAAAGTCGTCGGCACTGTGGATCTGGTGCGCGATCCCGCCAATGGCTGCAAGCTGAACTGAGACGCAGACCGCCCGGGCGCTCCGGCGTCCGGGCCTGCCACGCGCTGACCTGGTGGAAGGGACGGATATGGTCGCGAATGCCGACTTCTGGCTGACGCAGTTCCTGAATGGAATGCAGCTTTCAATGCTCTTGTTTCTGCTCTCGATCGGCCTGACGATCATTTTCGGGCTCATGCATTTCGTCAATCTGGCGCATGGCGCGCTCTATATGGTCGGGGCCTATGCGGGCGTGACCGCGGCCGCCTCGCTCGGCAATTTCTGGATCGCGCTTCTTGCCGCGCCTCTGGCCGTCACCCTGGTCGGCATTTTCCTCTACGTCGCCGTCATCCGCCGCATGCGCCGCGCCGGCCCCATGAACCAGGTGCTGGTGACCTTCGGGCTGATCTTCGTGATCGTCGACCTGGTGCGCATCCTGTGGGGCGACATCGCGCTCGGCATGGAGCAGCCGGCGGTGCTCTCCGGTCCGGTGGAGATCTTCGGCGTCGTCTACCCGGCCTACCGGCTGTTCATCATCGCCGTCGGGCTCGTCGTCCTGGTCACGCTCGGCCTCGTGCTGTCGCGCACCCAGATCGGTGCCATGGTGCGCGCCGGGGTGGAGAACGACGCCATGGCGTCGTGCCTCGGCATCAATGTCGAGCGCCTGTTCTTCGCCGTCTTCTGCGTCGGCTGCGCGCTTGCCGGCCTCGCCGGAGCCGTCGCCGCGCCGGTCTTCTCGGCAACCCCGTCCATGGCGACCGACATTCTCATCCCCACCCTGATCGTCGTCGTGATCGGCGGACTGGGAAGCCTGAGCGGGGCGATCGTCGGGTCGCTGATCATCGGCTTCATCCAGACTTTCGGCGCCGTGGTGCTGCCGGGCTTCGCCTCCGTGCTGGTCTATATCCTGCTCGCGGCCGTCTTGATCGTGAAACCGTCCGGCCTGCTGCCGGCCCGGAGCTGACGATGTTCTACCAGACTTCCCTCAAGACCATCACCGTGACCGCGGTGCTCGCGGCGCTGGCGGTCTACGCGATCGCCGGCGGGTATTTCCCCCGGGAGATCGTCGTGGAGATCGCCATCCTGGCGATCCTGGCGATCAGCCTCGATGTCGTCGCCGGCTATGGCGGCATGGTCTCCCTGTGCCACGGCGCGATTGCCGGGATCGGCGCCTATACCTTCGCCGGATTGACCGCGCTCGCCGGGTTCGACGGCTTTACCGCGACCGTGGCCGCGCTCGCGATCTCCGCGCTGTTCGGCCTCGTCGTCGGCGGGGTGACCGCGAACATCTCCGGCATCTTCTTCATCATGGCGACCCTCGCCTTCGGCCAGATGGCCTATGTGGTGATCTTCGAGTGGAAGGCGCTCGGCGGCGATGACGGCCTCTCGGGCGTCTCCCGCTACGATCTTTCCGCCATCGGTCTCAACCTGAACGACTCCCTGCAGTTCGCCCTGTTCTGCCTAGCCGTGGTGGTGATCGTCTACGCGGTCGCCGCCGCCGTCCTGCGCAGCAGCTTCGGCCGGACCCTGACCGGTATCCATGTCAACGAGGACCGGATGCGCGCGCTCGGTCTCAGCGTCTGGAAGCACAAGGCGGCAGCCTTCGCCTTCTCTTCCTTTCTGGCCGGAGCGGCCGGCATCCTGGCCGCCCAGCACACGATGTTCGTCTCGCCGGAGTTGCTGGTCTGGACCGTGTCGGGCGAGGTGCTGATCGTGGTCATCCTCGGCGGGCTCGGAACTCTGGCCGGTCCGATCGCCGGTGCTGCCCTGCTGGTGTTCCTGAAACACGAGACCGGCGCCTGGACCGAGCACTGGCACCTGGTGATCGGGCTGTTTCTGATCGCCGCCGTCATGGCCGGCGGGCGCGGCGTCTACGGCCAGATCGAGCATTCCTTCCAGCGCCGGGCCCTGAGGACCGCCAATGCTTGAAGTCCGCGACCTGTGCAAGAATTTCGGCGGGCTCAGGGTTTCACGCCACATCGGCATGAAGCTTGAGAAGGGCGAGCGCCGCGTGGTTCTCGGCCCGAACGGCGCCGGGAAGACGACGCTCTTCAACCTGCTCGCCGGCACGCTGAAGCCGACCTCGGGCGAGATCCTGCTCGACGGCGCGCGCATCACCGGCATGAATGTCGAGCAGCGCGCCCGGCGCGGGCTGTCGCGCAGCTACCAGAAGAACAACCTGTTCGAGGGTCTGACCGTGCGCGAGAACCTCGCGCTCGCGGCGGCGACCGCGCAGGGCAAGACGTTCTCCTGCTTCACCCGCACCCACGAGAGCGCTGCCGTGCAGGAGACGGTCGAGGAGGTCGCGGCGATGGTCGGTCTGTCCGACCGGCTCGATGTCGGCGTTGCCCAGGCGTCCTACGGCAACCGGCGGCAGCTCGAGGTCGGGCTGGCGCTTGCCACCAAACCGAAGCTTCTCCTGATGGACGAGCCGACCTCCGGGGTCGGTCCCGGAATGATCGACGCGTTTCACAAGCTGATCGCCACGCTGCCGCGCGAACTGACCATCGTGATCATCGAGCACGATCTCGATCTCGGCTTCGACGTCGCCGACCGGATCACGGTGCTGAATTACGGCGAGGTGGTGTTCGAGGGGACGCCGGAGGAGACGAAGGGAAGCGACGTGGTCAGGGAAATCTATCTCGGGGATTGGCAAGGCGATGCTTGAGGTGCGCAATTTGCTCGCCGGCTATGGCGAGACCCAGGTGATCCACGGCGTCGACATCGCCGTCGAGGAAGGCCGGTTCCATGCCATCCTCGGCCGCAACGGCGTCGGCAAGACGACCACGCTGAAAACCATCGTCGGCCTGCTGCCCGCTTTCGGCGGCGACGTGGTGTTCCGGGGCGAGGCGGTCGAGCGCCGCAGGCCGTTCGACATCGCGCGGATGGGGCTCGCTTATGTTCCCGAGACCCGCGACGTCTTCGGCTCCCTGTCGGTGCTGGAAAACCTGAAGCTCGCCGCCAGGCTATCGTCGGGGCGGGACTGCAGGTGGACCGTCGAGCGGGTGTTCGACTTCTTTCCCAATCTCGCCAGCCGGCGCGACAATGGCGGCAACCAGCTGTCCGGCGGCGAGCAGCAGATGCTGGCGATCGGGCGCGCGCTGGTGATGAACCCGGTGCTGCTCATTCTCGACGAGCCGACCGAGGGGCTGGCGCCGATCGTCGTCCGGCAGATCTTCGACAAGTTGAAGGACCTCAAGGACGAGGGCCTGACCATGCTGCTCGTCGAGCAGAACTTCCATTTCGCCACCCAGCTTGCCGACACGGCCAGCATTTTCGGCCGCGGCAAATGCGTCTGGACCGGCCCCTGCCAGGCCTTGCGCGCAGATGAGGATCTGCACCGGCAATGGCTCGGCGTGTGAAAATGACGGGTATTGGGAATGAGTATTATATTGCATCTTTTTCTGTGAATATGTATTATTATGCATAATAGGCACGCGACGGGGCATCGCGCCGCCGAGACCGGAGGAGAAGGACGGAATGTCACAGCAGCAGTTCCTGGAAACCGTTTCGACCATTGCCGAGCGTATCGGCGACCGGACGCTCGACGACGATCTGGCCAGTTATCTCAATTCGGAATTTCCCGCGGACGGCGAGACCTTTGAGGCACTGAAATCGCTGTGCGCCGAAGGCGAAGCGGACGGCTGGCTGATGGCGCGCGAGGCCGGAGGCATCAAGTTCGGGCGCGCGGTGAAGCCGGGCGCGGAGGCGCGGAATTTCAGCGTCGACGTGGTGCGCATGAAGGACGTCAAGGGACCCCATCATGTCCACACGACCGGCGAGATCGGTGCCGTCATGACGATTTCCGGAGAGCCGAAATTCGATGCCTTTCCGGAAGGCTGGTACGTCTACGGGCCGGGCTCCGATCATCACCCGACCGTGGCGGGAGGGGATGCCTATGTCCTCTACCTGCTGCCCGACGGGGCGATTGAATTCACCGGCCGCTAGATGTGAGCTTCCAGCAGGGTGTCCCTGGGAACCCGTGTGAACCACTCTCCTCTTCCTGAGGAAGCGCGGAAGCGCTGTCTCGAAGGAGGGGCGGCACATTCAGGAGCAAGTGGCCCATCCTTCGAGACCGGGCCTGCAGGCCTTCCTCAGGATGAGGTTCTGGTTTCGGGATCGATTTCTGCCCTCACCGAAGGGCAATGTGTTGAAAGATTACATGCGTCGGCGCGCGGGAGGTAAGGCGCGCGAGGGAGGATAGATGATTACGACGAACGAAAACGCGGCCGTCTACTTCGTGGACCGGCATGCGGACGAGGCCTACCGCCACAAGGCGGCCTTCGTCGAAAGCGGTACCGGCAAGGAAATCAGTTACGCGAAGCTTGCGAAAGAGACCGGCTGTCTGGCCGATCTCTACGAGCGCCACGGCATCCGCCGCGAGGAACGGGCCGCCATGCTGGTTCTCGACAGCATCGCCTTTCCGCTGATCTTCTGGGGCAGCCTCAAGGCCGGCGTGATCCCGGTCGCGCTGAACACGCTGCTCGGATCGGACGTCTATGAAATCATCCTGAACGACAGCCGGGCGCGGGTGCTCTTCGTGTCCCGGGAACTGCTGCCCGTCATCCAGCCGATCCTGGCGAATTGTCCGCAGCTGGAGAAGGTGTTTGTGATCGGCGATCCGGGCGACAGCGGCTATCTCTCCTTCGATGCCGAGCTTGCCGCCAGCAGTTTCCGCGAGCCGCTGGATGTTTCCGCCGACGAATGCGCCTTCTGGCTCTATTCCTCCGGCTCCACGGGCCAGCCCAAGGGCGTGCGCCACGTCCACGGTAATCTGAAATACACCGCCGACACCTATGGCACGCAAGTGCTGGGCATCAAGCACGATGACGTCGTCTATTCGGTCGCCAAGCTCTTCTTCGCCTATGGCCTCGGCAACGGGATGACCTTTCCGATGTCCGTCGGCGCGACGACGATCCTGCTCGATGCCCGTCCGACACCTCAATCCGTCTGCGAATTGCTGGGAACCTACAGGCCGTCCGTCTTCTGCGGCGTTCCGACCCTTTACGCGGCAATGGTCGCCCATATCGACGGTGGCAATGCCTGCATCGAGGCGCCGCTGCGGCGCTGCATCTCCGCCGGCGAGGCGCTGCCGGAAAAGATCGGCACCCGCTGGCGCGACCTGACCGGCTGCGACATCCTGGACGGCGTCGGTTCCACCGAGATGCTGCACATCTTCCTCTCCAACCGTCCGGGCGACGTCGTCTACGGCACGTCGGGCATCGCGGTGCCGGGATACGACATCCGGGTGGTCGACGAGAGCGGGGTGGATGTCGGTCCGGGCGGGATCGGTGAACTGCTGGTCAAGGGCGCGTCCTCGGCCTCCGACTACTGGAACCAGCGCAGCAAGAGCCGTTCCACGTTCGAAGGGGAATGGACCCGCACCGGCGACAAGTACGAGGTGACCGAGACACGGCGCCTGGTCTATTGCGGCCGCACGGACGACATGTTCAAGGTCAGCGGCATCTGGGTCTCTCCCTTCGAAATCGAACAGGCGCTGATCTCGCACCCTTCCGTCCTCGAAGCGGCCGTGGTCGCCGCCAGGGACGAGGAGGGGCTGGAGAAGCCCAAGGCCTTCGTCGTTCTCAAGAACGGCGCCGCCGGCGAGCATCTGTCGGAGGAACTCAAGGAAATCGTCAAGGAACATATCGGCAAGTGGAAATATCCGCGCTGGGTGGAAGTCGTTCCGGACCTGCCGAAGACCGCGACCGGAAAGATCCAGCGTTTCAAACTGAGGGACGATTGTCATGTCTGATTTCGAATGGCGGGACGGCGCCGAGACCGCCATCACGGTGAACGGAAAGAGCCTGGAAGCGGTCTGCTACGGCCCGTCGCCGGACAAGGCGCCGACCATCGTCATGCTGCATGAAGGGCTCGGCTGCGTCGCGCTGTGGCGCGGGTTCCCGGAGAAGCTGGCCGAGGCGACCGGTTTCGGCGTGTTCGTCTGGTCGCGCGCCGGCTACGGGCAGTCCGACCCGGTCGACCTGCCGCGTCCGCTCGACTACATGACGCGGGAGGCGGTCGACGATCTGCCGGCCGTGCTCGACGCCATCGGTTTCAGGAGCGGCATCCTGCTCGGCCACAGCGACGGTGCCTCGATCGCGGCGATCTACGCGGGCAGCATCGAGGATCACCGGGTGCGCGGGCTCGTGCTGATGGCGCCGCATTTCTTCACCGAAGACGGCGGGCTCGCCTCCATCGCCGAGGCGAAGGCGGCCTACGAAAGCGGCGACCTGCGTTCAAGGCTGGCCAAGTATCACAAGGACGTCGACAACGCCTTCCGTGGCTGGAACGACGCCTGGCTCGATCCCGGGTTCAAGTCCTGGAACATCGCAGAGGCGATCGACTATCTGCGCATTCCGGTCCTGGCCATCCAGGGCGCCAACGACCAGTACGGCACGCTGGCGCAGATCGAGGAGATCGAGACCCGTATCTATTCGCCGGTCGATACGGTGATCCTGCCGGACTGCCGGCATTCGCCCTTTATCGACCAGCCGGAGAAGACGCTTGCCGCGGTCGCCGAGTTCTGCGCGCGGCTGGAGCGTATCGAGACCACCGGGGTGATGGTCGCATGATGCTGGAAAGCCTGATTTCCGGGAACTGGGCCAAGGGCAGCGGAGACGGCCGAGCGCTCGTCAATCCGGTGACGGGCGAGACCGTCGCCCGGGCCGATGCGAGCGGGCTGGATCTTGCGGCCGCGATGGAATTCGCGCGCCAGAGCGGCGGATCGGCCCTGCGCGGCATGACATTTGCCGAACGCGGCGCGCTCTTGAAGGCGGTCGCCGACGTGCTCGTGCAGAACCGCGACAAATACGGCGACATCGCCCGGCTCAACGGCGGCAACACCAAGACCGACGCGGCCATCGATATCGACGGCGCCATCGGCACGCTGAAATACTATGCCCGCCTCGGCCAGTCGCTCGGCGATGCGACGATGATTGCCGAAGCGGGTCAGGATCAGCTCGCCAAAGATCCGGTATTCTTCTCGCGCCACTTCTGGACGACCCGGCCCGGCGTCGCGCTGCAGATCAACGCCTTCAACTTCCCCGCTTGGGGCATGTGGGAGAAGATTGCGGCCGCCACGATTGCCGGAGCGCCGAGCCTGGCGAAGCCGGCGACGGCGACCGCCTGGCTGTCGCACGAGATGATGCGCGACGTTGTCGCCGCGGATGTGGTTCCGGCCGGGGTCTTCAATCTGGTCTGCGGCAACGGCGAAGGCCTGCTGGACACGCTCGGGCCGATGGATTCGGTCGCCTTTACCGGCTCCGCCGCGACCGGACACACGATCCGCTCGCATCCGGCCGTGCTGAAAGGCGGTGCGCGCGTCAACATCGAGGCTGACAGCATCAACGCCACGATCCTCGGCCCCGATGCCGGGCCCGGCGATGTCCTGTTCGACCTTGCCGTCCGCGAGGTCGCCAAGGCGCTGTCGGTCAAGGCCGGCCAGCTCTGCACCAATATCCGCCGCGTTTTCGTGCCCCGGGCGCATCTCGATGCATTCCAGGAGGCGGTCGTAGCAGTCGTCGCGCGCTCTCCGGTGGGCGACCCGGCAGACGAGGACGTCCGCATCGGCCCGCTGGTGAACCGGCGGCAGCAGGAAGACGCGCTTGAGGGGATCGCGCGGTTGAGCGCGGAGGCGCAGGTCGTGACCGGCGGAGGCGTACCGGACGGGATCGGCCCGCAGCTTGCCAAGACCGGGGCGTTCGTTGCCCCGACCCTGCTTTCCTGCGCCGATCCGCATGGCGCGGAACGTGTCCATTCCATCGAGGTGTTCGGTCCCTGCGCGACGGTGATGCCCCATGACGGGGTTGCCGACGCGGTCGCCCTTGCGGCCAGGGGCGGCGGTTCGCTGGCGCTCAGCCTGTTTTCCGGCGACCGGCAAGCACGTTTGCAGGCGGCAAGCGCGCTCGGCCCCTGGCACGGGCGCATCATGATGGTCGACGAGGAGACCGGACGGAACCACACCGGGCACGCGATCGTCATGCCGCATTGCGTCCATGGCGGCCCGGGGCGGGCCGGAGGCGGCGAGGAGCTTGGCGGCCTGCGCGGTCTGAGGCTGCATATGCAGCGCAGCGCGATCCAGGGATCGCCGACCGCGTTTGCCGGTCTTGCGGAGAGCGCCGCGGAAGCGGCGCTGTAGCGGGCGATGGGCGCGGCCTCGATACCCCTGCCGGAGCGCCGGCACGTTCCCGGCGTGAACCGGCGCCCGGACGAGGCGGCCTTCGATGCTGTGAAGGCGCAGGTGCCCGCGGTGACCGTCTCGGCGAGGGCCGCGGACAATCCGGCGTGGCGTTACGGCGTCAGGCTCTTCAACGAGGGCTATTACTGGGAGGCGCACGAGGTTCTCGAACCGGTGTGGCTCAACGCGGTCCCCAACAGCCGGGAACGGCATCTGGTCCAGGCGCTGATCCATCTCGCCAACGGCCGGCTGAAAGAGATCATGGGCCGTCCGCGGGCGCGGTCGCGGCTGGCGCAGCTTGGCCGCAAATCGATCGAGGCGGCGTTCCCGCACGGCGGCGGCGACGTCCTGATGGGACTAGCTTCCGGGGACCTCCTGCAGGCGGCCTCGGACCTGCGTGACGGACGGTTCTGCGGACGGTTGAAGTTCAATCAAGAAATATAATGCATATTCCTCTTTTTCGGAGAATTTTCGTCAAATAACTGAATTATAATGCTTAAATAGCAGTCTGGAATTCTGGTTTTCGCGTTGCTTTTCCAGAAAAGAGCATTATAATGCACAATCACCAGCCAAACGGGAGCGAACAGGTGGCCAAACGTATCGATTTTCAGACAGACCCTTCACGCTATCGCCACTGGCGTGTCGAGTATGACGGTCCGGTCGCGACCCTCTACATGGACGTGGACGAAAAGGGCGGGCTGTTCGAGGGCTACGAGCTGAAGCTCAACTCCTATGATCTCGGTGTCGACATCGAGCTTGCCGACGTCGTCCAGCGCATGCGCTTCGAGCATCCGGAAGTGGCCGCCGTCGTCCTGCGCTCCGGCAAGCCCAACGTCTTCTGCGCCGGCGCGAACATCCGCATGCTCGGCGGCGCGGCGCATGCCCACAAGGTGAACTTCTGCAAGTTCACCAACGAGACCCGCAACACGTTCGAGGCCGCGGGCGCCGAATCCGGCCAGCATTATGTTGCCGCCGTGAAAGGAGCCTGCGCTGGCGGCGGCTACGAGCTGGCGCTTGCCTGCGACCACATCATCATGACAGACGACGGCTCCACCACGGTGGCCCTGCCGGAAGTGCCGCTGCTCGCGGTTCTGCCGGGCACCGGCGGGCTGACGCGGGTCACCGACAAGCGCAAGGTGCGCCGGGACCTCGCCGACGTGTTCTGCTCCACCGAGGAAGGCGTGAAGGGCCGCCGCGCGGTCGACTGGCGCCTGGTGGACGAAGTGGTGCCGAATTCGAAATTCGACGAAATGGTTGCCGGACGGGCCGGGGAGATCGCTGCGGGCGAGACCCGGAACACCGCCGCCAAGGGCATCGAGCTGACCCCGATCCAGCGGCGCTTCGAGGACGACGGCTCGGTCGTCTATTCGCTGGTCGAAGTGCAGGTCAACCGCGCCAAGGGCATCGCCACGATCATGCTGTCCGGGCCGGACGGCGATGCGCCGGCCTCCGTCGAGGCCCTGCATGCAGAGGGCGCGTCGACCTGGATGCTGCGCCTTGCCCGGGAGCTGGACGACGCCATCCTGCACCTGCGCCTCAACGAACTCGAGACCGGCGTGGTGGTGTTCAAGTCCCAGGGCGATCCGGAAAAGGTCGTCGCGCACGAGAAGTTCCTGCTCGACCACAAGGACGGCGACTGGCTGTCCCGGGAGATCCTGCTCTACTGGAAACGCGTCCTGAAGCGCGTCGACCTGACCTCGCGCTCACTCGTGGCGATGATCGAGAACGGCTCGTGCTTCGCCGGCTTCCTGGCCGAGATCCCGTTCGCCTGCGACCGCAGCTACATGATGGAAGGCGATTTCGAGGGCGACAACCGGCCGGTCGCCGCGATCACGCTGACGGACGGAAATTTCGGGCCGTATCCGATGTCCAACGACCTGACCCGCCTGCAGACCCGGTTCCTGGGCGAGCCGGAGCGGGTGGACGCCGCCCGCGAACGCATCGGCGAGGCGCTGGAAGCCTTCGACGCCGGCGAACTCGGCCTGGTGACCTTCGCCTTCGACGACGTCGACTGGGAGGACGAGATCCGCATCTTCCTCGAGGAGCGGGCGAATTTCTCCCCCGATGCCATGACCGGCATGGAAGCCAACCTGCGCTTCGCCGGTCCGGAAACCATGGAGACGCGGATCTTCGGGCGCCTGACCGCCTGGCAGAACTGGATCTTCCAGCGGCCGAACGCGGTCGGTGAGAACGGCGCCCTGCAGCGCTACGGCACCGGCGTCCGCGGTGATTACGACATGCGCCGGGTCTGAGTGACCGGCGGGAGGAGTTTTAAGGGAGACACGAAATGCTCGATCTGATCAATGTCAGCTACGATACCCAGATACCCAACAACGTCGGCCTGTCCTCCGACAAGCGGGTGCTCAAGGCTCTGGAAAAATGGCACCCCGGTTACATCAACTGGTGGAACGATCTCATCCCGGACAATTTCCAGCAGAGCCTCGTCTATCTGCGCACGGCCGTCAGCGTCGATCCCAAGGGCTGGGCGAAGTTCGACTACGTGAAGATGCCGGAATACCGCTGGGGCGTGCTGCTGGCACCGCAGGTCGAGGACCGCAAGATCCCCTGCGGCGAACATGCCGGCGAACCGGCCTGGCAGGAAGTGCCCGGCGAATACCGCGCCCTGATGCGTCGCCTGATCGTCATCCAGGGCGACACGGAGCCGGCCTCCGTCGAACAGCAGCGTTTCCTCGGCCTGACCGCGCCGTCGCTCTACGATATGCGTAACCTGTTCCAGGTGAACGTTGAGGAAGGCCGGCACCTCTGGGCAATGGTCTATCTGCTGCACAAGTATTTCGGCGCCGACGGCCGCGAGGAAGCCGACGACCTGCTGCGCCGGTCGTCCGGTTCGGAAGAAGCGCCGCGCATGCTCGGTGCCTTCAACGAAGAGACGCCGGACTGGCTGTCTTTCTTCATGTTCACCTACTTCACCGACCGCGACGGCAAGATGCAGCTCGAGAGCCTTGCCCAGTCCGGCTTCGATCCGCTGTCGCGCACCTGCCGCTTCATGCTGACCGAGGAAGCGCACCACATGTTCGTCGGCGAGACCGGCGTCGGCCGCACGATCGAACGCACCTGCCAGGTGATGAACGAGCACGGCATCGACGATCCGTACGACATCGACCGCATCCGCTCTTACGGCGTGATCGACCTGCCGACGATCCAGAAGAAGCTGAACCTGCACTACACCCTGTCGCTGGACCTGTTCGGCCAGGAGGTTTCCACCAACGCGGCCAATGCCTTCAACGCGGGCATCAAGGGCCGCTACATGGAAAACCGGCTCGAGGACGACCACAGGCTCTCCGGCGACACCTACCAGGTGCTCGACGTGGAAAACGGCGCTATCATCAAGCGCGATGTCCCGGCCCTGACGGCGATCAACATGCGCCTGCGCGACGACTACACCCGCGACGCGGCGGGCGGTGTCGGCCGCTGGAACAAGATCATCGAGAAGGCCGGCATCCGGTTCGAGATGAAGCTGCCGCACGAATCCTTCAACCGGAAGATCGGCGTCTTCTCCGACAAGCTGTTCGATCCGGACGGCAAGCTGGTCAGCGGTGCCGAATACGACGAGGGCGTGAAGAACTGGCTGCCGACCCATGCGGACGGCGACTACATCCAGTCGCTGATGAAGCCAGAACGCGAGCCGGGCAAATTCGCCGGCTGGATCGCCCCGCCGAAGGTGGGCATCAACAACCAGCCGGGCGACTTCGAATACGTCAAGCTGCACATGGCCTGAGGCTGGGCTGAAAGCCGGACACATAAGGAGCGCGGCCCGGCCGCGCTCCCCGACATCCAGAGCAAACAAGCTCCAGAAAGTGCCATGAAGAGCGCTGCCGGGAGGAACGATGAGCACACCCCAGAAACAACACCTGATCGATCCGGAAATCTGCATCCGCTGCTACACCTGCGAGATGACCTGCCCGGTCGAGGCGATCGTGCATGACGGCTCCAACGTGGTGGTCGATTTCAGCAAGTGCGATTTCTGCATGGCCTGCATCCCGGTCTGCCCGACCGGGTCGATCGACGAATGGCGCGTGGTTACGGAGCCCTATTCGGTGGACGAGCAGTTCTCCTGGGCCGAACTGCCCGAACAGCAGGATCTCGGCACGGCGAACGGCGCGTTTGACACCTCCATCGAGGCGCTGGACGAGGAGATGGCCGCGCTGCTGGCGGAAGCCCATTCCGGTGCCGGCGGCAAGTCGAAGGCGCCTGCGTCCGCCTCAAAACCCTCGGTCAATCTCTACACCATAGGCAAGCCCGCCATGGCGACGATCCAGGGCAATTACCGCCTGACGGCAGAAGACGCGGATACCGACGTCCGCCACATCATCCTGGATTTCGACGGACAGCCTTTTCCCGTTCTGGAAGGCCAGAGCATCGGCATCATTCCTCCGGGCACGGACGCGAACGGCAAGGAGCATCTGCCGCGCCTCTATTCGGTCTCAAGCCCGCGCGACGGCGAGCGGCCGAACTACAACAACCTTTCCCTGACGGTGAAGCGGGAGCCGCACGGCGTCTGTTCCAACTATGTCTGCGATCTGAAAATGGGCGACAAGGTCAGGGTCACCGGTCCGTTCGGGTCGACCTTCCTGATGCCGGACGATCCGGATGCGAAGCTCCTGATGATCTGCACGGGAACGGGCTCCGCGCCGTTCCGCGCCTTCACCATGCGCCGCCAGCGCTACGGCGGCACCCGTTCGGGCGGCATGATGCTGTTCTTCGGCGCGCGGACGCCGGAATCGCTGCCCTATTTCGGACCGCTCAAGAAGGTCCCGGATACGATCCTGCAGAAGCACCTGGTGTTCAGCCGGATCGAGGGCGAGCCAAAGCACTACGTCCAGGACCGGCTGCGCACGCAAGCCGGGGCGGTGGCGGAGTTCCTCAAGGATCCCAATTCCTATATCTATATCTGCGGACTGCGTTCGATGGAGGAGGGCGTCGAGAGCGCGTTCTCCGACATCTCGCGCGAGATCGGCCTCGACTGGCCCGATGTGCGCAACGGCATGCGGGAGGACGGGCGCTATCACGTCGAGACATATTGATGGATGACATTTCGCACACCGGCCTGGACCGCAAGGTCTTCACCCACACGATCACGGTGCGCTGGGCGGACTGCGATCCGGCCCGGATCGCCTATACCGGCCGGATCCCCAATTTCGCCCTCGAGGCGATCGACGAATGGTGGGGCGTCCATACAGGGTTCGACTGGTTCCGCGGCAATGTCGACCGCAATGTCGGCACGCCCTTCGTGCACATGTCGCTCGATTTCCGCAGCCCGGTCACCCCGCGCCATCCGCTCCTGTGCGAGGTGCGGCTTTTGAAGGTCGGTGGCAGTTCCGTCCGGTTCTCCGTGCGCGGTTCCCAGGACGGCGTCCTCTGCTTCGAAGGCGAGTTCGTCGAGGTCTTCGTCGAGGCGGACGCGCACCGGAAGATCCCCGTTCCCGACGACATGCGGGCGAAGCTCGAGGCGCTTGTGGTCGGGTGAGGGGTGTCCCCTCCGTCATTCCAGACAAGTGCAGCGAAGGCTGCACTTGTCTGGAATGATGGGGTGAGGAGGTGAGGTAAAGGTGTCCACCTCACCGAAAGCGGAGGAAAAACCGGCATTCTGGCCCGATATTCGCCGTTTCCTCAGGGGAATTATATTGCACATCCCGGGTGTGGCAATTAGGTTGCGTCTTGAGGAATGCAATTGGATCCGGTGATGAGCGAGATAACCAATTTTCGCGGCGAGGTGATACCCGACGATCGGCTCGTGGCCCATGGCGGGGAGGTGGATGCCTTCGTCGCCGCCGTCGGCGAACGGGTGCGCCGGGCGCGCGAGCGCAAGGGAATCACCCGCCGGGTTCTTTCCGAATTGTCGGGCGTCTCACAGCGGTATCTCGCGCAGCTTGAAAACGGCGGCGGCAACATTTCGATCGCGCTCCTGTTCAAGGTCGCCAACGCGCTCGACCACCGGGTCGAATGGCTGGTCGGCGAGGACGATCCCTGGGGCTCCGAAACGGTCAGGGTGGCGGAGTTCTTCCGCCAGGCGACGACCGAGCAGCGCCAGCGGGTCATGCAGATCCTCGACCCGGGCCGCCCGGCGCAGCTGCGCCGCCAGCGCATCTGCCTGATTGGACTGCGCGGTGCGGGCAAGTCGACGCTCGGCCGGCTTCTGGGCAAGGAACTGTCGCTGCCGTTCATCGAGCTCAACCGCGACATCGAGGAACAGAGCGGCATGCCGGTCAGCGAGCTGATGGCGCTCTACGGACAGGAAGGCTACCGCCGCCTGGAGCGCCAGGCGGTCGAGCGGGTCGTGGCGACGTCCGATTCCGTGGTCCTCGCCGTTGCCGGCGGCATCGTCTCCGAGCCCGAGACCTACGGTTTTCTCCTGCGCAATTTCCACACGATCTGGCTGAAGGCGTCGCCGGAAGAGCACATGGGCCGCGTGCGCCTTCAGGGCGACGAACGGCCGATGGCGGGCAATCCGAAGGCGATGGAGGAGCTGAAGTCCATCCTGACCAGCCGCGAAGTGCTCTACAGCAAGGCGGAGAGCATCGTGAACACCAGCGGCAAGACCGTCGAGGAAAGCCTGAAGGATGTCCTGGATGCGGTCCGCAAGCTGGGGATCTTCTGACCTTATCCTCCAGGTGCCGCTCCTGCTAAGGCGGGAGTCCGGTATCCAAATGGCTTTATGATGAAAGAGACCCGGGAGTGCCGGGTCCCGGATCTCCGCTGCGCTGCGTCCGGGACGGCGGGTGGAGGGGCTGTGCACTATCCTGTGATTGGTCGCTGGAGCCGTCAGCTTTTTTCGAACGGGAGCGATCTAGGCCTGGAACCGCGGCTTTCGTTTTTCCAGAAAGGCCAGGACGCCCTCGCGGTAGTCGGCTGAGAACCCGGCCTCGCGCTGCAGGGCGGCTTCGGTTTTGAGATAGCCTTCGAGACTGTCGGCGCAGGCAGCCGCCGCGACGGCCTTCTTGATGGCGGCGAGCGCAGTCCTGGGGCTTTGTGCGAGGCTCAGGGCGATGTCTCTTGCGGTTGCCTCCAGAGCATCGTCGTCGATGCATTGCCAGATGAGACCGGCCGCTGCCGCGTCTTCGGCGCCGATCGCGCCGCCGGTCATGAGCAGGGCGCGGGCCCGGGCGGGGCCGAGGGCCTGGACGAGACGCAGGCCGCCGCCGGCATCGACCGACAGCCCAACCTTGACGAAGGACTGGATGAAGCGGGCGGAACGGGCGGCGATGACGATGTCGCCGGCCAGCGCCAGTCCGGAGCCGGCCCCGGCGGCAATGCCGTTGACGGCGACGATGACGGGCTTGTCCATTTCCGCCATGAGTGCGACCACCGGATGGTAGAGCTCCTTCTGGATCGCTTCGAGATCGAGCGGACCGTCCAGCTTGCGCGGGTCCCGCTCGCTCAGGTCCTGACCGGCGCAGAAGCCGCGACCCGCGCCGGTGAAGAGCACCGTCCGAACATCGTCCCTGGCGGCACATTCCTCAAGTGCTGCGCGCAGCCGGACAAGCATGTTCCGCGTGAGCGCATTCAACCGGTCGGGCCGGTTGAGGACAAGCGTCGCGATCCCGTCGCTTATACCGAGCGTGACGGTTTCCTCCATGATTGCCTCCGGCATGGTGCAAGATCCTTCCTGTTTGAATATTGCATTATAAAACATGATATGCATTATAAATCATATTTGGGAGGGGAATTGTAAATGCCGGTCGTTATCGAAAGGCGGGGAACCGCCGCTGTCGTCGTGATTGAAAACCCTCCGGTCAACGGAATTTCTGCCGAGATCCGCCGGGGTCTGCTCGACGCTGTCAGGGATCTGGCGGCCGTGCCGGATCTGGAGCGCGTGGTCGTGACCGGGGCAGGCTCGATTTTCTGCGGCGGTGCGGACGCGCGCGAGTTCGACATGGCGCCGGTCGAACCGCATCTGCCGGACGTGATTGCCGCCATCGAAGACAGTCCCGTGCCCTGGATCGCCGCGATCAACGGTGCCGCCCTCGGCGGCGGTTTCGAGATCGCGCTCGGCTGCCGATACCGCATCGCCGCACCCGCGGCGTCTGCCGGTCTGCCCGAAGTCACGCTTGGCGTCGTTCCCGGAGCCGGAGGGACACAACGACTGCCGCGGCTTATCGGTCTTGCTGCCGCGCTCGGTCTCATTCCCCCGGGAAAGGTGTTGAAAAGTTCCCAGGCGTTCGAAGCGGGTCTGATCGACCGGATCGACGACGACCCGGTCACGGCCGCGCTTGGCGTGGATTTCGCGCTTCTGGCCGAGGGACCGCTTTCCCGGCAACCGGCGCCCGCACCCGACGAGGCGGCGGTCGCCGCGGCAAGGGAGCAGGCCGGAAAACGCCTGCGCGGGCAGGTGGCTCCGCTTGAAGCCATCGACCTGATCGAAGCCGCAGCGACGCTGCCCTTCGACGAGGCCATGACGCGGGAACGGGAGACGTTCCTGCGCCTGCGGGCGGGTGATCAGGCCAGGGCGCTCAGGCACGTCTTTTTCGCCGAACGGGGTGCAAAGGCGCCGGAGCCGATCGCCTCGGCCGAACCGCTGACGGTGACCCGGGCCGTCGTTGTCGGCGGCGGCAACATGGGCGCTTCCATCGCCTATGCCCTCGATGCCGCCGGCATCCGCACGACAATCGTCGAACACGATGCTGAGGCCGCGGAGCGGGCGGCCGCCAATGTGGCGCGGCTCACCGGCAGTGCGGAAAAACGCGGCCTGCTGACGCCGGACCAGGCGGCCGACGTGAAGGACCGGATCGACATCCTGACGGACTATGGCGCCCTGCCGCCCGCCCAGCTCGCGATCGAGGCGGCGTTCGAGGACATGGAGGTCAAGAAGACGATCCTCTCGCAGCTCGCAAAAGTGCTGCCGGAGGATGCGGTCCTGGCGACCAACACCTCCTATCTCGACATCGACGAGATGGCCAGAAGCGTTGCAGATCCCGGACGGGTGATCGGCCTGCATTTCTTCAGCCCCGCCCATATCATGAAGCTCCTGGAGATCGTCCGGGGCGCCGCCAGTTCGGACCGGGCGCTTGCAACCGGGTTTGCCGTCGCCAAGCGGCTCAGGAAGATCCCCGTGCTCTCCGGCGTCTGCGACGGGTTCATCGGTAACCGCATCCTGGCGCGCTACCGCGAGGCGGCCGATACGGTGCTGATGGACGGAGCGACGCTCTGGGACATCGACGAGGCAATGGTCGACTTCGGCTATCCGATGGGACCCTACGAGGCCCAGGATCTTTCCGGTCTCGATATCGCCTATGCCAACCGCAAGCGGCAGGCGCCGACCCGCGATCCGGCGCGCCGCTATATCCCGATTGCCGACCGCATGGTTCACGAGGGCCGTCTCGGCCGCAAGACGAGTGTCGGCTGGTACCGCTATCCGGGCGGCGGCGCTGCGGTGGTCGATCCGCTGGTCGACGATCTCGTGCGCGAGGAGGCGCATTTCGCCAAGGTCACGCGGCGCGACTACAGCCACGAGGAGATCCGCACACGCCTGCTCTCGGCCATGATCAACGAGGCGGCGGCCATCCTGGAGGAAGGCATCGCGCAGCGCGCCAGCGACATCGACCTGGTGACCGTGCACGGCTACGGCTTTCCGCGCTGGCGGGGCGGGCTGATGTTTCATGCCGACCGGATCGGCCTGAAGACCGTCCTTGAGAATATCGATGCCTTTGCTGCTGAGGACCCGATTGCCTGGCAGGCGTCCCCTCTGCTCAGGCGGCTCGCGGAGAGCGGTGAAACCTTCGCCGGATTGTGAGGGAAAGAGCATGGAAACGATGCGGGCAGCCTTCCTGACAGGCCATGGCGGCAACGAGGTGCTTCAGCTCGGCGAGAGGCCGAAGCCGGTCCGCGGACCGGGCGAGGTGCTGGTGCGCATGCGTGCCGGCGGGCTCAACCGCGTGGATCTCTATATGCGCAACAGCGGTGCGGGGATCACCCACGGGCTGCCGATGATCCTCGGGCTCGACGGGGCAGGCGTCGTCGAGGAGGCGGAGGACGGATCGCGGTTCCGGCCCGGCGATCCGGTACTGACCTATCCGGCGCGGACCTGCGGACGCTGTGAGTTCTGCCTGCGCGGCAAGGACATGCTGTGCACCTCGGTGCGCTATCTGGGCGAACATATCGACGGCACGCTGGCGGAATTCGTCTGTGTGCCGGAACAGAATATTTTTCCCAAGCCCGCGCATCTCGACTGGGTCGAGGCCGCATCGCTTGCAGTTGCCGGACTGACCGCCTGGCGTATGATCCACACAAGGTCGCGGGTTCAACCCTGGGAGACGGTGCTGGTTTTCGGCATCGGCGGCTCGGTGTCCCTGGCGGCCCTGCAACTTCTCGCCGCTTCCGGCATCCGCACCATCGTGACGTCGCGCGATCCGGATAAGCTCGAAGCGGCGCAGAGGCTTGGAGCCTTTGCCGGCCTGCACACGGACGGCCCGCGCTTCATCGAGGAGCTGATGGAGCTGACCGGCGGCCGGGGCGTCGACGTGGTGGTCGAGAATATCGGCGAGGCGGTCTGGCCGCTTGCCATGCGCGCCCTGGTGCGCGGCGGGCGCATCGTCACCTGCGGGGCGACCACCGGCGACAATCCATCCGCCGATCTCAGGCGGCTGTTCATCCGCCAGCTTCAGGTGCTCGGCTCGACGCTCGGCACGCGCTCGGAATTTTCGCAGCTCCTGACCTTCGTTGAACGTACCTCGCTCAAGCCGCATACCGACAGCGTCTTCGCCTTCGACGACCTGCACGCCGCCTTCGACTGGCTGGAGAGCGGCACGCAGTTCGGCAAGATCGGCATCAGGTTCGCGTAGGATTTCTCCGGGTCAGACGAAGGTTTCCGTTGACCCGGATACCGGCCGGCTGTTGATTGTGAAGGCCGGAAAGGTGGCGCACCAGGCGGAACGGCATACCTATGACATGATCGACCGGCCGATGGATGACGAAGTACCCGTTTGTGCGTCCGGGCTGTCATCAGTTCAAGATCAGGGTGTCCAGATGGTGATGTTCAACCGGCGTCAGATCCTCACCGTGGCCGCGGGCGGGTTGGCCGCTGCGGTAACGCCCAGCAGGATGACATCCGGCGTCCGGGCCTCCACGCAGGCGGAGGATTTCCGCCGTCTCGGCCTGGCCGAGCCGCCTGTGGCGATCGAGGCGCCGGAACTCGACGTGCCGGATCTGTCGGGCAGGACCCACAGCATCGGAGACTATCGCGGCAAGACCATGGTGATCTCCTTCTGGGCGACATGGTGTCCGCCGTGCCGGAAGGAAATGCCGTCGCTGGCGCGGCTGAGCCGGGAACTCGGAACCGACGGCTACGTCGTCCTGGCCGTCAATGTCGGTGACAAGGAAGAGCGGGTCAGGAGGTTTCTGGAAGAAACCGACCACGAGGGTCTGCGGGTCCTCCTGGCCGGCAACAGCGATCTGCCGAGCAAATGGCTCATCCGAGGGCTGCCGGTCACCTATATCCTGAACGGCGAGGGGCAGGTCATTCTTGCGGCGATCGGCGAGCGTGTCTGGGACACGCCCGAGATGATTTCGGGCCTCAAATCCTTGAGCTGAACCTGCTGGAAACCGAGAACGGACTAGATCCCCCTTAAGAGCGTGAACTCCGTTTTGCGAGGGTTCGCTGGCTTACCGTCCCGCCGCATAGGCCTGCATCAGGCGCGGGGTGGCGGCGGCGCGCAGGAGGCCGTCCGCGTCGCGCTTCGCCGCGGTCAGCCGGCCGATGGCCCATGTGCCGGAAACGTCTACCGAATGGCCGCGTGCCTTGAGGCTTGCGAGGGTATTCTCGGAAAAATTGCCTTCCGCCATCAGATGGCCCGGCTGGCACTGGCGCGGATGGAACGAGGTCGGGAAGTGGGTGGTGTGGAAGAGCGGCATGTCGATCGCTTCCTGAAGGTTCACCCCATGGTGGACGAGGCGCAGGAACAGCGAGAGCTGCCACTGGTCCTGCTGGTCGCCTCCCGGCGTGCCGAAGGCGAGCTTCGCGCCGTTTTCGTGGAAGGCGAGGCTCGGCGTCAGGGTCGTGCGCGGACGCTTGCCCGGCGCGAGCGTGGCCGCAAGACCTTCTTCAAGCCAGAACATCTGGGCGCGCGAATTGAGGCAGAAGCCGAGGCCGGGGATGATCGGCGAGGATTGCAGCCAGCCGCCCGACGGGGTCGCGGAGACCATGTTGCCCCAGCGGTCGATAATGTCGAGATGCACGGTGTCGCCGCGCTTTTCGGAAAGATGGGCCATGGTCGGCTCGTAGATGCCGGCATTGGTGACGCCGGCTTTCCCGATCATCGCCATGCTGCGCTCCGCCTGTGCCTCGAAGCCGGGCAGGAGGCCGGGGCGGAGATCGTAGGAGGCGGTTTCCGAGATCAGCTTGCGGCGCTCCGCGTTGTAGGTCTCCGACAGGAGATCCCGCATGGGGACCTCCTGGAAGGCCGGGTCGCCGTAATAGACCTCCCGGTCCGCGAAGGCGAGCTTCATGGCCTCGGTGACCAGATGCACGAATTCCGGTCCGGCCGGATCGAGCGACGTGATGTCGAAACCGCGCAGCAGGGCAAGCGACTGGAGCAGAACCGGGCCCTGCCCCCAGGGGCCGGTCTTGGCGACCGTCCAGCCGTGATAGTCGTCGGTCAGCGGATCCTCGTAAGTCGCGCTCCAGCCCGCCAGATCGTCCGGGGTGAGTACGCCCTTGTGGCGCTGACCGGAGCCGTCCATGACGTCAGCGGTTTCGAGGAATGCGCCGATCTCCTCGGCGATGAAGCCGCGATAGAAGCAGTCGCGCGCCGCGTCGATTTGGTTTTCCCGGCCTGTGGCCGTTTCCGCTTCGTCGAGCAGGCGTTTCCAGGTTGCGGCCAGGACCGGGTTCTTGAACATCTCCCCGGCTTGCGGGGCCTTGCCGTCCGGAAGCCAGGTCTGGAAGGAGGTCGGCCATTCGGTCTCGAAGAACTCCTTCAGCCCGCCGATCGTGCTGGCGGCACCCGGCAGCATCGGCTGGCCGGTTTCGGCGTAGTAGATGGCGGGCTCCAGAACGTCGCGCAGGCCCATGGTGCCGTAGTCGCGCAGCATCAGCATCCAGCCGTCGAAAGCGCCGGGAATGACGGTGGCGAGCAGGCCGTTGCCGGGGATGAGGTCGAGGCCTTCAGCCCGGTAATGGTCCAGTGTCGCACCGGCAGGTGCGGGTCCCTGGGCGCAGATCACCCTTGTCTCCGTGCGAGCCGCGTCGTGCAGAAGGATCGGCAGGTCGCCCGCGGGACCGTTCAGGTGGGGTTCGAGCACCTGCAGGACGAGGCCGGTGGCGACGGCGGCATCGAAGGCGTTGCCGCCCTTTTCCAGGATGCTCATGCCGATGGCGGTGGCGATCCAGTGGGTGGAGGTGACGACACCGAATGTGCCTTTGATTTCGGGGCGGGTGGTAAAGGTCGGCATGGAATACTCGAGTAGGGTTATGAAATTGAATTAGGTGTCGCTGTCAGCTTTCGCGGGGGTCGAGGGCGTCGCGCAGGCCGTCTCCGAGGAGGTTGAAACCGAGCACCACCAGGAAGATCGCCGCGCCCGGCCACCAGGCCATCCAGGGCGCCTGGGTCATGAAGTTCTTGGCGACGTTCAGCATGGAGCCCCAGCTCGGCGCAGGCGGCTGCTGGCCGAGGCCGAGGAAGGAAAGGCTCGCCTCGGCGATGATCGCGGTGGCGACGGTCAAGGTCGCCTGGACGAGCACCGGCGCGAACACGTTGGGCAGGATGTAGCGCGACATGATCGCCACATGGCTGAGGCCGATGGCGCGCGCGCCTTCCACGTAATCCTCGGTCTTGACGGCGAGCACCTGGCCGCGCGTCAGGCGGATGAAGATCGGCATGGCGGAAAGGCCGATGGCGATCATGGCATTGGTCAGGCTCGGGCCGAGGAAGGCGGCGAGCGCGATTGCGAGGATCAGGAACGGTGTCGCCAGCAGGGCGTCGGTGACGCGGGAGATCGCCTGATCGGTCCAGCCGCCGAAATATCCGGAGACGAGACCGAAGGGCACGCCGACGAAAACGGCGATCAGCACGGAGATCACACCGGCCATCAGCGAGGCGCGCGCGCCCCAGATCATGCGGGACAGGATGTCGCGGCCGATCTCGTCCGTGCCGAGCCAGTGGGCCGCAGACGGCGCCTTGCGCACGGCGCTCCAGCTCGTGGCCGTGGGATCGTCGATCGGCAAAATCGGAGCTGCCGTGGCGATCACGATGAAGAAGGCCACCAGGACGAAGCCGAAGAGAGCGCTCCTGTTCGCTTTGAGCTTCTTCCAGGCCCGGTTCTCCAGCCGGATTTCGGCTTCCGCCGAGGCAGTCATGTCGCTCACAGGCTGCTCCTCATGCGCGGGTTGAGCAGGAAGTAGAGCACGTCGGCCACCAGGTTCATGAAGATGAAGCCGACGGCAGTGCACAGCACCACGCCCTGGACGACGGCGTAATCGCGGGTGAAGACGGCGTCGACGATGAGCTTGCCGAAGCCGGGAATGGTGAAGATCTGCTCGGTCAGCACGGCACCGGCCAGGAGCTCGCCGAAGAGCAGTGCGCCGAGGGTCACGATGGGCAGGAGCGCGTTGCGGAAGGCGTGTTTGAGGATCACGGCACCTTCCAGAAGCCCCTTGGCGCGCGCGGTGCGTACGTAGTCGGCCTTCATCACACCGAGCATCGCGGAGCGTGTGTGGCGCATGAGCGTGGCGGCGAGGGCGGTGCCGAGCACGAAGGCCGGCATGATCATGGTCTGCAGCGAGCGCAAGGGATCGACGAAGGGCGACTCGTAGCCGGACGCGGGCAGCCAGCCGAGATGCACGGAGACCAGCATGATGAGCATGATGCCGAGCCAGAAATTCGGGATGGAGAGGCCGGACAGGGCAATGAAATTGGCGGCATAGTCCACCGCAGTGCCCTTCCTGACGGCGGACAGAATGCCGGCGGGGATGCCGATGACGAGCGCGATGACCATCGCCATGACGGCGAGCTGGATGGTGACGGGCAGCTTGTCGGCGATGAGTTCGGTCACGGGCTGGCTGGTGCGCAGGGAGATGCCGAGATCGCCCTGGAGCATCGCCTTCACCCAATAGAAATACTGGTAGAGGATCGGGTCGTTCAGACGGTATTTCTCGCGGATGAACGCCAGCATTTCCGGATCGCGCTCTTCCCCGGCGAGCACGAGCGCCGGGTCGCCCGGCAGAAGCTTCTGCAGGACGAAGACGAAGATCGACACCAGAATCAGCGTCGGAATGGCGATCGCCAGCCGGCGGGCGATATAGGACAGCATTTTTGGTACCATTTCCGTTGGAGACGGCCGCAGGTCGTGCGGGACCGGATCCCGGCAAGGAGAGTGCCGGGATCCGGAGTTTCGGATTACTTGAACTTGACGTTCTCGAGCCGGATCATGCCGTCCGGATAGGGAGTGAAGCCCTCCATCTTGCCGGACAGTGCCCAGATCCAGGTCGGGTGGTAGAGGTAGATGATCGGCAGTTCCTTGATCAGGATGTCCCGGGCCGCGTCGTACTTGGCTTTGCGGGTGGCGATATCCGTGCTCTGGCGGGCTTCATCCAGCAGCTTGTCGACTTTCGGCAGGCAGACCTTGGAATCGTTGATGCCGCCCTTGCAGGTCATGAACTGGTGAATGTTGCCATCCGGATCGACGCGGCCGGACCAGCCGACCTGGCTCGCCGTGTAGTTGCCGGCGGACTGGTCCTTGAGCAGGCTGGCGAATTCCATCGACTTCAGCTTGACGTTGAAGCCGGCTTCCCCGGCCATCGACTGGACGACCTGCATCATCTGGGTCTGGACCGGGTTGTTGGCGACCTGGACCTCGACGTCCAGGCTGTCGTAGCCGGCTTCCTTCAGCAGCGCCTTGGCCTTGTCGACATCGCGCGCCGGAACCGGATAATCCTTGTCGTACCAGGGGCTGGTCGGCGGGAAGGGCTGGTTGCCCGGTGCGAACGCGCCTTCGAACACGACCTGGTTGATGGCATCGCGGTCGAGCGACAGGCTGAAGGCCTCGCGGATCTTCGGGTCGTTGCCGAAGGGGTTGTCGCCGCGCTCGCCGTTGTTCAGGTTCACGGTGATGCCCTGATAGCCGAGGCTGACGGCTTCGGCATACTGAAGGTCCGCGTCATCCTTTACCGAAGCGGCGTCGGTCGCGGCCAGACGCTCGAGCATGTCGATGTCTCCGGAGCGGAGGTTCGCCAGGCGCACGGTCGTGTCGGGGATCGGCAGGAAGGTGACCTTGTCGAAATTGATCGCGTCGGCGTTCCAGTAATCGGCGAATTTTTCCAGGACGATCCGGTCCTGCTGAACGCGCTCGACGAACTTGAACGGGCCGGAGCAGACCAGATTGGCGCCGAAATCGGCACCGGCTTCGGCCGCCGCCGTCGGCGACATCATCATGCCGGAGCGGTCTGCGAACTGGGCGACGAGCGTCGCATCCGGCGCGGTCAGGTTGAACTTGACCTGCAGGGGGCCCGAGACCTCGACGCTCTCGATGGATTTGACCTCGCTTTTGCGGCGGCTCTCGGGGAGGGTCTTGGAGCGTTCGATATTGGCCTTCACGGCTTCCGCGTCGAAGGGCGTGCCGTCGTGAAAGGTCACGCCCTCACGCAGGTCCATGGTCAGGACCATGCCGTCGTCGGACCAGCTCCAGCCGGTGGCGAGCTGCGGAATGATTTCCAGCTCGGGCGTGATGTCGACCAGCTTGTCGCACAGCGAGGCATAGACGATGCGGCCGACGAAGGTCCGGGACTGATCCGGATCGAGAACGTCCGGGTCTTCCTGCAGGCCGATCCGCAGATCGTCGGCCAGTGCCGGCGTGGTGAGTGCGGTGACGCCTAGCAGCAGCGCCACGAGTAGCTTGTTACGCATTTTCGGTACTCCTCTCGGAAGGTGCTTTTATGGTTGAAGCCGGGGCTTTTTTGTCTCTCTGGCTTAATTGCCGGAACAGCGCGAACCGGGTTTCCGCGGCGGCGGATCTGGGAGGAAGCTGTTCCGGTTTCTTCTGGGCGTCGGCGACCGTCTCCCAATGGAAACAGGCCACCTGGCGGCCATTGCCGACACCGGTCAGATGAGGTTTGGCGCGCTCGCAGAGCTGGCTCGCATGCGGGCACCTGGTGTGGAAGCGGCAGCCGTCCGGAGGATCGAGCGGCGAGGGGATGTCGCCCTTCAGATCGACGTCGATCGCCCGGCTGTGCGGCGAGGGAATGGGGATGGCCCGCATCAGGGCCTGGGTGTAGGGATGCAGCGGCTTGTCGAACAGGGCGTCGTTTTCCGCCAGTTCGACGACCTCGCCGAGATACATGACCGCGATGCGGTCGCTCATGTGGCGGATGACGGCAAGATCGTGGGCGATCAGGATGAGGGTCAGGTCGAATTCCCGTTTCAGGTCCTCAAGCAGGTTGATTACCTGCGCCTGCACGGAGACGTCGAGGGCGGAGACCGGCTCGTCGCCGATGATCACCTTCGGGCCGCTGGCCAGCGCGCGGGCAATGCCGATGCGCTGGCGCTGGCCACCGGAGAACTCGTGCGGATAGCGGCCGGCGAATTCCGCGCGCAGGCCGACCTTGCGCAGCAGCTCGGCGACCTTCTCCCGGCGCTCGGTCCGTGTGAGGGTGCTGTGCACCTTCATCGGCTCCTCGACGATCGCCCCGACGCTCATGCGCGGATTGAGCGACGAGAACGGGTCTTGAAAGACGAATTGCAGATCCTTGCGCAGGCGGCGCATCTGGACTTCCGTCAGCGTGGAAATGTCGTTGCCCTCGTAAAGGACCTCGCCTTCCGACGGCTTCAGCAGGCGCACCAGGAGGCGCGCCAGGGTCGACTTGCCGCAACCGCTCTCGCCGACGATGGAGAAGGTCTCGCCGCGCTTGATCTCCAGCGAGACTTCGTTGACGGCGCGCACCACGTTTGCGGGGCCGAAGAAGCCCGCCTTGCTGGTGAAGCGCTTGGTCACAGACCGGGCTTCGAGCACCTTGTCCCTGGTCTTCAGTTTCATGCGCCGGCCTCCGCGAAGGTGGTTTCCAGGGGCGCGTTGATGCAGGCGGCACTGTGTCCTTCGCTCATCGGCGCGAGATCCGGAGGAACGGTATCGCAGGCGGGCCGGGCGAAGGGGCATCTGGGAGCAAAACGGCAGCCGGAGGGCATGCGGTCGACCGTCGGCACCATGCCGCCGATGGTCGCGAGCCGTCCCGAGCGCGGACCGATGGACGGCACGGAGCTCATCAGGCCGATGGTGTAAGGGTGCTGGGGATCGTCGAAAATGGCACCCGCGCCGCCTTCCTCCACGATCCGTCCGGCATACATGACCGCGACCTTGTCGGCGATCTCGGCAACGACTCCGAGATCGTGGGTGATCATGATAAGCGCGGTGCCGGTCTCCTTCTGCAGCTCGCCGATCAGGTCGATGATCTGCGCCTGGATCGTCACGTCGAGCGCGGTGGTGGGCTCGTCGGCGATCAGCAGCTGCGGGTCGTTGGCGAGCGCCATGGCGATCATCACACGCTGGCGCATGCCGCCGGAAAGCTGATGCGGGTAGTCGTCGAGGCGCTTGGCGGCGGCGGGAATCCGGACCCGGTCGAGCATCTCCAGGGCTCGCTTCCGCGCGTCCTGTTTCCCGACCCGCCTGTGCCGGATGACGGCTTCGGCGATCTGATCGCCGATCCGGTAGGCCGGGTTGAGCGAGGTCATCGGTTCCTGGAAGATCATCGCCAGCCTGTCGCCGCGGATATCGGCCATGGCTCTCGGCGGCAGCGACAGCAGATCCCGGCCGTCGAACAGTGCGGTGCCTGAAACGATCTGCGCGACGGAGCGCGGCAGGAGCCCCATCAGCGACAGGGCGGTGACGGATTTGCCGCAGCCGCTTTCGCCGACGATGCACAGGGTTTCGCCGGCCCCGACTGAAAAGGAGACGCCGTCGACCACATTCGCCGCCGCGCCCTTGAAGCGCAGCGCGAGGCCGGTGACGCTGAGGACAGCGTGTCCGGCGAGGCTGTCTTCAGCCGGCATCGGAGGTTTCTCCGGCGGATTCGAACATCAGTCGTTCCTGCAGAGCGAGCAGATGGGCGCGCATGGCGCGTTCGGCGGCGACCGGATCGCGCCGCTCGATCGCCGATATCACATCCACATGCTGGGACTTGTAGAGGGTGATCGCGTCATTGGTGCGCAAGGCTTCGCGGACGTGACGCCAATTGGTATCCTGGCGGACCCTGTCGACCACGTCGAACAGGGCCAGGAACAGCGTGTTGCCGGCGGCACGCGCGATCGCCCGGTGGAGGGCTCCGTCCCAGAGTTCGCGACTGTCCATGTCATGGGCGTCGCCGACCCGTTTGGCGAGTTCGTGCATGGAGGCGATATCGGCATGGGAGGCGCGCAGGGCGGCTAGGCGGGCGAGCACGGGCTCGATGCGCAGGCGGACTTCCATGACCTCCAGCATGTTGCTGTTTTCCGGAAGACTTCTGAGATGCTGGTCGGAGCGGGCGGGTTCCGGTCCGAGGAAGGTTCCCGCGCCCTGGCGGCGCCAGATGCGCCCCTCGGCTTCCAGCACTTCCAGCGCCCGGCGGACGGCCCGGCGGCCCACGCCGATCTGCTCCGAAAGGTCGCGCTCCGTGGGCAATTGTTCCGCGCCTTCGACCATCAGCTGGTCGACGATGATCCGCAGCCTTTCGAGCGCCAGGCTGGAGTTCCTCTGGGTGGGTCTGTCGGTTTCCGTCATCGTATCCAAGGGTACCAATCTAAATTGGTTTCATTCTTTCATCGGAATTTGCGAATGTTCAAGAGCCTGAATTGAACAAGTGCTTCGCTTCGCCGTGTTGGAGGCAGACGGTTGACCGAATTTATATTTCTTTCTAATAATTCATATAATTCAATTTGTTATGATGATTTTCGGTTGGCGAATTTGTTTGCCTGACTTGTGGAAAAGGTCTTTGAATCAAGCACTTGTCAAATTTGCGCGAAAAGTAGTCAGAGAGACTAAATATTAATCGGTCCCCTGATTGGTGCGCTTCTGGGCCCGTTCGGCGACCGTTTGAGACGAGACTTTGGCTTGCCATGGAGATCGCCTCTCGGGGCGGCATTTCTCTTTTATGGCTGTTGCCTGTTGAAATTAAATGATTTTTTAGTCAGGGAGCGCCTGTGGGAGAAGGGTGCGCGCTGAGGTGGGCGCGGGAGCCCCGTCTTAGGGCGGGCTGAACCAATAGCGCTTGGTCGAATAATGGGCATGCCGCTTGTTTGTGCGTGCCGTCGATTGACAAGCCAAACGGCCTTGGCAATGCTAAAGGCAACATAGCGGCAAACGGATCGCTGCACGGCAAATGCGCCCCGATCTTTCGCAGGCCTTCCATGGCTGCGGGTCGGGGTTTTTTATTTTTCGGCACTGGCCCGCGGGCAGGTGCCACGGCAGGAAAGAGACATGGCGGAAACGGAAATCCCGGTCGGCGTGCTTTTTTCGAAAACCGGATCCTATTCGGTGATCGGCCGGGAAGCCTATTTCGGCGCGATGATCGCGGTCGAGGAGGTGAACGCCTCGGATCTGTTCGATTTCCGCTTCCGGGCCGTCACGGCGGATCCGGCCGGCAAGGCCGACCAGTATCCGGTGCTTGCCAACCGCATGATGCGCGAGAACGGCTGCGGGCATATCATCGGCAGCCAGACCTCGTGGAGCCGGAAGGAACTGCTTCCCGTGATGGAGCGGTTCCAGGGGCTGCTCTGGTACACGATGCCCTATGAGGGCTTCGAGAGCCACGACCGGGTCATCTACACCGGTGCCTGCCCGAACCAGAACGTCGTTCCGCTGTTCCAGCACATCCTGCCGGATTTCGGCAAAAGAGGCTTCCTGCTCGGGTCCAACTACATCTGGGGCTGGGAGATGAACCGGATCGCCCGGGAACTCCTGGCGGCCGAAAACGGTGCGGTGCTGGGCGAGCGCTACGTGGCGCTGGGCGATGTCGAGGTCGGCCACCTGATCGACGAAATCGCCGAAACCCGCCCGGACTTCATCTTCAACAACCTGATCGGCGACAGCAGCTACGCCTTCCTGCGCGCGCTTCGCGATCTGGCGGTGGAGGATGCGGCGTTCCGGCCGCAGGTCATGCCGGTCCTGAGCTGCAACCTGACGGAGGCGGAGCTCCAGATCATCGGCCCGGCGGCCGAAGGCGTCATTTCCACGGCGACCTATTTCGAGACCGCCGATTTTCCGATGAACGCAGAATTCGTCCGGCGCATGCATGCAAGGCGCGGGGCAGGTGCCGGGGTTTCGGCGATGTTCACCTCGCCCTATCAGGCGGTCTGGGCGCTGGCGCAGGCGATCAAGGCCTGCGGGTCCCCAGATCCCGACAACGTGCGGGACCTGTTGCCCAGCCTGCCCCTGCCGACCCCGGCCGGCGACATCCATATCGACCGCAGCACCCAGCACGCGACCCTGACCCCCTATATCGGCGTGGTCGAGGGCGCGAAGGGGCCGTCTTCCGGCCCGGCGAAATTCCGGGTCGTCAATCCGCTGGCGCGGCGCGTGGCGCCCGACCCCTATCTGGTTCACCTGAACAGCGACAGGCCGCTCCGCGAGCCCGGCCGTCCTTCCGGTTCGGGGGCGCAGAGTGGCAGGTTTCTGAGGGTGGTCAAATGAGATTGAAATCGTTCAGGACCCCGAACTTCCGCGGCTGGAAAGCCGTCATCCTGCACCGGCCGCACCCGGATGCCGACCGGCTGCTCCGCCAGCTCGAACGCCTCGGCGTGGAGGCGACGCTGGTCTGGCCCCGGCTCGAGCCGGAGCACAAGTCGGCGGATGTCATCCTGTTTGATGCGGACATGGGCCACGAGGAGCAGTTTCCCTGGCCGCAGTCCGACGTGCCGATGCCGATGGTCGCCATCATCGGCTCTGAAGCTCCGGGCCGGGTGGACTGGGCGATCCAGCGGGGCGCGGGCGGGCACCTGAGCAAGCCGATCGGCTCAACGGGCGCGTTCGGGGCGATGGTCGTCGCCGTGCGCTCGTTCCAGACCCACAGGGAATACGCCGGCAAGATCGCCGATCTGGAATCCCGGCTGGCGCGCAGGCCGAACGTGGTCGAGGCAGTGTTGTTCCTGATGGACCTGCATGCCTGCGGTTCGGAAGAGGCCTATGGTCACCTGCGCTCGCTCGCGATGACCGGACGGGTGTCGATCGAAGAGGCGGCGGACGCATTGATCGCCCAGGCGGCGGACCGGACCCCCGAGCGGAAACAGGGAAGCGAATGAGCGAGGCGGCGCTTCATCCGGAAACGGCCGGAATGCCGGAACGCACGGTCCTGCAACGGCTCCTGCGGCGCAAGCTCGCCCTTTTCGCGTTATTTCTGATCGCGGTGATCGTGCTCGCTGCCGTCTTCGCGCCACTGGTCGCGCCCTACGATCCGTCGGAACAGTTCTTCGAAGGCCTGACGCTGGAAGGGGCGCCCCTGCCGCCCGGGCCGGACTTCTGGCTGGGCACGGACCTGCTCGGCCGGGACCTGCTCTCGCGCCTGATCTACGGCGCCCGGACGTCGCTGATCATCGGTGTGGTCGCCAATGGCATTGCCGTCGCGGTCGGTGCCTTCGTCGGCATCCTGGCCGGGTTCTTCCGCGGCTGGGTCGAGACCGTGCTGATGCGCTTCACCGACCTGATGATGGCCTTCCCCGCGCTCCTGCTGGCGATCACGCTCGCGGCCCTGTTTCGCCCCTCGCTGTGGATCGTCGCCATGGTAATCGCCATGGTGAACTGGGTGCAGATGGCCCGGGTGGTCTATACCGAAACCCGCTCGCTGTCGGAGCGGGAATTCATCGCAGCCGAACGCTCCATGGGGGCAGGTACGCTGCGCATCCTGTTCCGTCACATCCTGCCGCATCTGCTGTCGTCCATCGTGGTATTCGGCACGCTCGGCATATCGACCACCGTGCTGCTCGAGGCGACACTGAGCTATCTCGGCATCGGCGTCCAGCCACCGACCCCGTCCTGGGGCAACATCATCTACGAGAACCAGACCTATTTCACCTCGGCTCCCTGGCTGGTGTTCTTCCCGGGCGCGGCGATCATCGCGCTGGCGCTCGGCTTCAACCTGCTCGGCGACGCGCTTCGGGAAGTGCTCGATCCGACCCAGAAGGGGAGGTCCTGAGCCATGGGCAGCTATATCCTGCGCCGGATCCTGCAGTCGCTGCTCATCCTGCTGGGCATCTCCTTCCTGACCTTCGTGCTGCTCTATCTGATCCCCGCCGATCCGGCCCGCCAGATCGCAGGCCGCAGCGCAACGGCGCAGACGGTCGAAAACATCCGCGAACAGCTCGGTCTGAACCTGCCGTTCTACCAGCAGTATTTTCGCTATCTGACCGGCCTGCTGCAGGGCGATCTCGGCCGCTCCTACCTGCAGAAGACGGAAGTCGGCGCGCTGATCGTCTCCCGCCTTCCGGCAACCCTGCTCCTGATGCTCGGGGCCATCGTCTGCGAGCTGATCATCGGACTGACCATGGGGATTGTCGCGGCCCTGCGCCGCAACACGGCGGCGGATACCAGCCTGATGGTGCTGTCCTTCGTCGGCGTGTCCTCGCCCCAGTTCGTGATCGGCATCCTGCTGCTCTATATCTTCGCCGTGCAGCTCGGCTGGTTCCCAATCGGCGGCTACGGTACCTTCCAGCACATGGTGCTGCCGTCGCTGACGCTCGGCTTCCTGGGCGCCGGCTGGTACTCGCGCATGATGCGCTCCTCGATGATCGACGTGCTGCGCCAGGACTTCATCCGCACCGCCCGCGCCAAGGGGCTGAAGCGCACGCAGGTGCTGTTCGGCCACGCGCTGCCCAACGCGCTGCTGCCTATCATCGCCATGATCGGCATCGATATCGGCCTGTTCATGAGCGGCATCGTGGTGGTGGAAAGCGTGTTCGGCTGGCCGGGCATCGGCCAGCTCGCCTGGCAGGCCATCCAGCGGGTCGACATCCCGATCATCATGGGCGTGACCCTTGTTTCCGCATTCGCGATCGTGCTCGGCAATTTCATCGCCGACCTGATCGCACCTTTCATTGATCCGAGGATCAAGCTGCGCTGAGGCGCAAAACCGCTGCCGGATAAACCGTCGTCAGAACGGTCCGGTGGGTATCACCTGAACCGGAGGTAATAGTTATGAAAAGAGCTTTATTGGCAGGAGCGGCTGCTCTGCTGGCGGCCACGGCGCTGACACCGGCGCAGGCGGACGACATCAAGCAGGGCGGCACCATGGTTGTCACCTACAAGGACGACGTCTCGACCCTCGATCCGGCCATCGGCTATGACTGGCAGAACTGGTCGATGATCAAGAGCCTGTTCGACGGGCTGATGGATTACGAGCCGGGCACAACCAATCTGATGAACGACCTCGCCGAGGACTACACCATCTCCGACGACGGCACGGTGTTCACCTTCAAGCTGCGCGAGGGCGTCAAGTTCCACAACGGCCGGGAAATGACCGCCGACGACGTGAAATACTCCCTGGAGCGCGTCACCAATCCGAAGACCCAGAGCCCGGGCGCCGGCTTCTTCGGCTCCATCAAGGGCTTCGATGCCATGGCGGCCGGCGACACCGAAACGCTCGAAGGCGTGACGGTCGTCGATCCCTACACGGTCAAGATCGAACTGTCCCGTCCGGACGCCACCTTCCTGCATGTCATGGCGATCAACTTCTCCTCCGTCGTGCCGAAAGAGGCGGTCGAGGAATGGGGCGCCGACTTCGGCAAGCACCCGGTTGGCACCGGCGCCTATTCTCTCGATGAATGGACCCTTGGCCAGCGGCTGGTGTTCAATCGCAACGAGGACTACTGGCGCGCCGGCGTGCCGAAGCTCGACCAGATCACCTTCGAAGTCGGCCAGGAGCCGATCGTCGCCCTCCTGCGCCTGCAGCGCGGCGAGGCGGACATTCCGGGCGACGGCATTCCGCCGGCGAAGTTCCTGGAAGTCACCAAGGACCCGCAATACAAGGACCTGATCATCGAGGGTGGCCAGCTCCATACCGGCTATGTCACCATGAACGTCAAGATGCCGCCGTTCGACAAGCTGGAAGTCCGCAAGGCGGTGAACATGGCGATCAACAAGGACCGCATCGTGCGCATCATCAACGGCCGCGCGGTTCCGGCGAACCAGCCGCTGCCGCCCACCATGCCGGGCTATGACAACAACTACACGGGCTATCCGTACGATCCGGACGGCGCGAAGGAACTGCTCGCCGAAGCCGGGCTCGCCGACGGTTTCCAGACCGAACTCTACGTCTACAACACCGACCCGAACCCGCGCATCGCCCAGTCCATCCAGGCCGACCTTGCCGCCATCGGCATCAAGGCGGAGATCAAGGCGCTGGCCCAGGCCAACGTGATCGCGGCCGGCGGCGAACCGGACCAGGCGCCGATGATCTGGTCGGGCGGCATGGCCTGGATCGCCGACTTCCCGGACCCCTCCAACTTCTACGGCCCGATCCTCGGCTGCGCGGGCGCGGTCAAGGGCGGCTGGAACTGGTCGTGGTACTGCAACGAGGAGCTCGACAAGCAGGCGACCGCGGCCGACAGCATGACCGATCCGGCACAGAAGGCGGAACGCGAGGAAGCCTGGCGCAAGATCTTCATCTCGGTGATGGACGACGCGGCCTGGGCGCCGGTCTTCCACGAACAGCGCTTCACCATGCGGTCCGAGCGGCTGGGTGGCCCCGATGCCATCTTCGTCGACCCGGTCCACATTCCCGTCAACTACGATTACGTTTGGGCGAAAGATGTGCAGTAAATGCGAGGCCGCATACACGATCCATGCGGCACAGCACCATTTCGGCTGGGACAACTCGTTTGCCCCGACCGAGACGGTGGCTCCCGGAACCGTGCTCGAATTCGAGTGTCTCGACAGCTCCGCGGGTCAGCTGACTCCGGAGAGCACGGTCAAGGATGTGGCCGAGCTGGACTTCGGCAAGATCAACCCGGTCAACGGTCCGATCTATGTGGACGGCGCCGAGCCGGGGGATGCGCTGGTGGTGAAGATCCACGAGTTCAAGCCCTCCGGCTTCGGCTGGACGGCGAACATTCCGGGCTTCGGCCTGCTTGCCGACCAGTTCAAGGACCCGGCGCTGCATGTCTGGTCCTATGACAAGGACAAGCTCGGCACGTCGGCCTTCGCGCCGTTCGGCAAGGTGCCGCTCAAGCCGTTCGCCGGCACGATCGGCGTGGCGCCGGCGGAAGCCGGGCTGCATTCCATCGTGCCGCCGCGCCGTGTCGGCGGCAACATGGACATCCGCGACCTGGCTGCCGGAACGACGCTCTATCTTCCGGTGGAAGTGGCGGGGGCGTTGTTCTCTGTCGGCGATACCCATGCGGCCCAGGGCGACGGCGAGGTCTGTGGCACGGCCATCGAGAGCCCGATGAACACGGTGATGGAACTGGACCTGATCAAGGGCGCGAACCTGAAGATGCCGCGCTTCGAGACGCCGGGTCCGGTCACCCGTCACCTGGACGAGATGGGCTACGAGGTGACCACCGGCATCGGGGAAGATCTTTTGGAGGGCGCGAAGGCCGCCGTCTCGAACATGATCGATCTTCTGTGCGCCCGCCACAACTACGATCCGGTGGATGCCTATATGCTCTGCTCGGTCTGCGGCGACCTGCGCATCTCGGAAATCGTCGACGCGCCCAACTGGGTGGTGTCGTTCTATTTCCCGAAGGTGGTGCTGAACTGAAGCGGGCGGTCCGGGTTTCGGGCCGACGTTTCAAACACCTAGTGTCATCCCGGCCGAAGCGAAGCGGAGAGCCGGGACCCAGGAACCACGTGGCTTTTTGAAGCAACAGGCGTCACGGAGTCCTGGGTCCCCGCTTTCGCGGGGATGACAGGCGCGGGATATCGGGGCAGGTCAAGAGCATCCTGCGTTCAAATGAACGCAGACAAGATGCTCTAACATATTAAGATCGATCAACTTTTGAACGTTCAACCGGTTCCGCTTGAACGTCCGTTGATCTGGAAACAAGAGATGCCTTCGGACATGAACGAAACCGCAAACGGGATCGTCCAGAACAGAAAAACCGTCCTCAGCGTCCGCGACCTGAAGACCGCCGTCGCGACGGCCCAAGGCGAGCGGATCGTGGTGGACGGGCTGAGCTTCGACCTCCACGCGGGCGAGACGATCTGCATTGCCGGCGAATCCGGCTCCGGCAAGTCGATGACCGCGCTTTCGATCATGGGCCTGCTGCCGGAGCCGATGGCGCGGGTGGCGGGCGGCGAGATCCTGATGGGTGGCCGCAACCTGGCCGCGCTCAAGGAAGGCGAGTTGCGCCGGATCCGCGGCGGCGATGTCGCGATGATCTTCCAGGAGCCGATGACCTCGCTGAACCCGGTGCTGACCATCGGACGGCAGCTGCGCGAGGCGGTTCTGGCCCATGAGGACGTCTCCCGGCGCGAAGCGGAGGCGCGGGCGCTGGAGGCGCTGCGGTCCGTGCGCATCTCGGAGCCGGAGCGGCGGCTGAAACAATATCCGCACGAGCTTTCGGGCGGCATGCGCCAGCGGGTGATGATCGCCATGGCGCTTGCCTGCCATCCGAAGGTGCTGATTGCCGACGAGCCAACCACTGCCCTGGATGTCACTGTCCAGGCGCAGATCCTGCAGTTGATGCGCGACCTGCAGCGCGACACCGGCGCGGCGATCATCCTGATCACCCACGATATGGGCGTGGTGGCGGAAATGGCCGACCGGGTGATCGTCATGAGGGACGGCAGGATCGTCGAGGAAAACGCCGCCGGCCCGCTGTTCGAAAAGCCCGCGTCTCCCTACACGGCCGAGCTTCTCGCAGCCGTGCCGAAGCTCGGGGCGATGACCGGAACGGACGCGGAAAACAGCCACAGCCGGAACGGGGCGGCCGCGCCTGTGGTCGAGGTGACCGATCTTACCGTCCGCTTTGACATGAAGGGCGGCGTGCTCAACCGGACGGTCTCGCGGGTCCACGCGGTCGAGGGTGTCAGTTTCGAGCTTGCCCGGGGCGAAACGCTGGGTTTGGTGGGCGAAAGCGGTTGTGGCAAGTCGACCATCGGCAAGGCGCTCATGAACCTTGTGCCCTGGGAAGGGGCCATCCGAGTGGTGGGCGAAAACGTGATGCGCACACGAACCTCGGCCGCGAACCGGGCCTACCGGCGGAACCTGCAAATGGTGTTCCAGGACCCTTATGCTTCCCTCGATCCGCGCATGACCGTCGGCGACCTAGTTGGCGAGCCGCTGGTCATTCACGGGCTGGCCAGGGGGCAGGAGCTGGAAGACCGGGTGGCGGAGCTGTTCCGGCGCGTCGGCCTGACGGACGAACAGATGCGCCGTCATCCGCACGAGTTTTCCGGCGGCCAGCGCCAGCGCATCTGCATCGCCCGGGCGCTGGCGCTGTCGCCGAAAGCGATCATCGCCGACGAAAGCGTTTCCGCGCTCGACGTTTCGGTGCAGGCACAGGTGCTCGATCTCCTGAAGGAACTCCAGGACGAGCTGGGGCTCGCCTACCTGTTCATCTCCCACGACATGGCGGTGGTCGAGCAGGTCTCGCACCGGGTGGCGGTGATGTATCTCGGCCAGATCGTCGAGACGGGCACCCGCCGGCAGATCTTCGAAAATCCGCAGCACCCCTACACCAAACGGCTGATGCAGGCGGTGCCCGTCCCCGATCCCGCGCGCCGGAGAACCGTCTTCGACGTGCCGGCGGGAGAAGTGCCGTCTCCCGTCGTTCCCCTCGACAGGGGTGTGGAGCGGGTGGTCTACCGGGACATCGGCGGCCGGCACCTGGTGGCTGAGGCCTGAGATCCGGGCGGCCGGCTTTCCGATTTCTACAACTCCCTGTCGTGCTCCCATTTCGTGAGCCCTGAAAAACATCCGGCGCACCCGCTTGACAGATTTGGAACGTTCCAGTAAAGACTCGAGCAACAAATTTGGAACGATCCAAAACGATCCCGAAAAAGGATCGGAAAAATATCCGGGAGGTGTTCATGCGTTGGGCCCTGATAGGCGCGAGCCGTATTGCGTCGAGCTACATGATCGACGCAATACGCGCACAGGACGGAGCGGAAATCGTTTCCGTGCTCAGCGCGGACCGGAGCCGCGGCGAGGCCTTTGCCGAAGAACACAAGATCGCCCGCCACACGACGGATCTGGCAGAACTGCTCGCCGCCGACGACGTCGACGCGGTCTATATCTCCACCACCAACGAGAAACATCATCCCCAGGCGCTGGCGGCGATCGCCGCGGGCAAGCATGTCCTATGCGAGAAGCCGCTCGGCATGACGCTTGCCGAAGCGTCCGAAATGGTCCGGGCTGCGGCGGACAAGGGCGTGGTCTTCGCCACCAACCATCACCTGCGCAATGCCGGGTCGCATCTGGCGATCCGCGAGGCGATCGCATCGGGCCGGATCGGCGAGGTGCTGAGCGTCCGGGTCTTCCACGCGGTCAACCTGCCGGAACACCTGAGGGGCTGGCGGATCAACAACCTGTCGGCCGGCGGCGGGGTCATCCCGGACATCACCGTGCATGACGCGGACACGATCCGCTTTCATCTTGGCGAGGATCCGACGGAGGTCGTGGCGATGGCCGGAAGCTCCGGCATGGGCGAGGGGGTCGAGGACAGCGTTATGTCCGTCTGGTCGATGCCGTCGGGCGCCATGGTGCAGTCCCACGAAAGCTTCACCCACCGGTTCGCCGAGACGGGCATCCAGGTCCACGGCACGAAGGGCTCGATCTACGCCCGCAACGTAATGACCCAGGAGCCCGTCGGCGAGGTCCGTCTCGTGACCGAGAGCGGTGAGACGCAGATCCCCTTCGACAAGCACAATCTCTACCACCGGGCTCTTGGCCTGTTCTCGAATGCCGTCAAAGGCGAGGGGCGTCCTTCCGCCGACGGCGTGGACGGCGTGAAGTCGCTGGCGGTCGCGCTTGCCGTGCGCGAGGCGGCGCAATCCGGCAAGGCCATTCGTGTCGACTACGGAGGCTTTTGATCCATGACCTTCATGCCCGTGATGTCCAAGATCGTCTCGATGGACGAGGCCGCCGCCAGAATTCAGGATGGTGCGGTGGTGACGGTTTCCTCGTCCTCCGGTCTCGGTTGTCCGGACAGGATCCTCCAGGCGATCGGCGAGCGGTTCGACCGCGAGGGGCATCCGCGAAATCTGACCACGCTGCATCCGATCGCCGCCGGCGACATGTACGGCATCAAGGGCGTCGACCATATCGCCAAGGACGGCCTGCTTTCGACCATCATCGCCGGGTCCTATCCCTCCGGCCCGTCCTCCCTGCCGATGCCGGAAATCTGGCGCATGCTGGTGGAGAACCGCGTGGCCGCCTATAACGTGCCCTCCGGCATCCTGTTCGATATGCACCGCGACGTGGCGGCGCGCCGTCCGGGCGTTCTCACCAAGGTCGGCCTCGACACCTTCGTCGACCCGATCCGCGAGGGCTGCGCCATGAACGATGCGGCGGCGGAAAAACCGATCGTCGCGCGCATGGACCTTGCGGGCGAAACCTGGCTGCATTTTCCCAACATCGTCCCCGACGTTGCGATCATCCGGGCGACGACCGCCGACGAGCGCGGCAACCTGACCTACGAGCACGAAGGCGCCTATCTCGGCGGGCTGGAACAGGCGATTGCCGTGCGCAACCACGGCGGCCTCGTGATCGCGCAGGTCAAGCGCGTCACCGCGTCCGGCTCCCTGCGTCCTCATGACGTGCGCGTGCCCGGCCATCTGGTCGATCTGGTGGTCGTCGATCCGCATCAGCGCCAGACCACGGAGACCGATTACGACCCGGCGATCTCCGGCGAGATCATGCGGCCCTGGTCCAGCTTCACGCTCGCCGAGCACGGGGTGGAAAAGGTCGTCGCGCGCCGCGCCGCCATGGAGCTGAAATCCGGGCAGGCGGCCAATCTCGGCTTCGGCATCTCGGCCATGGTGCCGCGTGTTCTCCTGGAAGCCGGCCAGGAACAGGCGGTGACCTGGGCGATCGAACAGGGCGCGACCGGCGGCATGCCGCTGACCGGCTTCGCCTTCGGCTGCGCCTCCAATGCAGACGCCTTCATGCCCTCGCCGCAGCAATTCACCTATTTTCAGGGCGGCGGCTTCGACGTCTCCTTCCTGTCGTTCCTGGAGATCGACCTGGAAGGCAACGTCAATGTCTCCAAGCTCGGCAAGAAACCCTATCTGACGGCGGGTTGCGGCGGTTTCGTCGACATCACCGCCAATGCGAAGAAGATCGTCTTTTCCGGCCTGTTCGAGGCGGGCGCCGAGCTGGAGCTGACCGAGGAAAGCCTGACAGTCAAAACGCCGGGCAAGTTCACCAAGATGGTGGACACCGTCGAGCACGTCACCTTTTCCGGACGCCGGGCGCGGGAGCTCGGCCAGGAGGTGCTTTACGTCACCGAGCGCTGCGTCATCGAGCTGACCGACACCGGACTGATCGCGACGGAAGTTATGCCCGGGATCGATCCGAGCCGGGACATTGTCGACGCCTCCAAGGGGCGGGTGCGGCTTGCCAACAACCTCGCCGAAATGCCGAAGGCGCTGCTCGGCAGGGGACCGATGGAGCTGAGCCTGTGAGTGCCCTGCACCTGATACGCCACGGCGCAGTCGCGGAGCTGAGGCTGGACAATCCGGCGAAGCTCAACGCCTTTACCGTGGAGATGCTGAAGGCGGTCGAGCCCTGTTGCGACGAGCTGGAACGGGACGACAATGTTCAGGCCGTGGTGATCACCGCCGAGGATGCCAAGGCATTTTGCGCCGGGGCCGACATCATCGCCTGGTCGGAACTCGAACCCTACGAATTCGCCCGCCACTGGGTGCGCGAAGGCCACCGGGTCTTCGACCGGCTGGCGCGCCTTTCCAAGCCGACGATTGCCGCGCTCAACGCGCATGCCTTCGGCGGCGGACTGGAATTCGCCGCGACGGCGGATATCCGCGTGATGGCGCCGGGAGCGACGCTCGCCCTTCCCGAAGCGGGTGTCGGCATCGTGCCGGGCTGGTCGGGCACCCAGCGTCTCATCCGCCTGCTCGGCGAACCCATGGTCAAGGAAATGGCCCTGTTCGGCCGCCGGATTTCGGCGGAGCGCGCCTTCGCTTCGGGCTTCGCCGCCGAGATCTCCGAGGACCCGCGGGAGACGGCCTTCGAGATTGCGGAAAAGCTCGCCTCGAAGTCCGGCTGCGCGATCGAGGTCGCCAAATACATGATCCATGCGGCGGCGGGCGAAGACAGCGGCGCGATGATCGAGGCGCTGGGCGCTGGCATGATCGGCGCCACGGTGGACCGGACCGAAGGCGTCGCCGCGTTCTGCGACAAGCGCAAACCGAATTTTTCTGGAAGAGTGTCATGAGCGAACTGAACGTTGTTTCCATCAGCAAAGCGCAGATCCCGGCGGAGCCGTTCATCGCCCGCCACCTGATCGACGGCGACTGGCGTTCCAGCACGGACGGAGCCGTGTTCGAGCGGGTGTCGCCGTCGCACGGCACTGTCGTCACGCGCGCCTGCAAGGGCGGAACGGCGGATGTGGATGCCGCCGTCTTTGCCGCCCGTCAAGCGTTCGACAAGGGACGCTGGTCGCGCACGAGCGGCAAGGACCGGGCAACGTTCCTCCTGAAGATCGCCGACCTGATCGACCGGGAGCGGGATCGGATCGCGTTCCTGGAAACGCTGGAATCCGGCAAGCCGATCAGCCAGGCCCGGGCGGAGATCGAAGGCGCGTCCGACATATGGCGGTATGCGGCCTCGCTCGCGCGCACCCAGCACGGGGAAAGCTACAATTCGCTCGGCAGCGACATGCTCGGGCTCGTTCTGAAGGAACCGGTCGGGGTGGTGTCGATCATCACGCCGTGGAACTTTCCGTTCCTGATCGTTTCCCAGAAGGTGCCCTTCGCGCTTGCCGCCGGCTGCACGGCAGTGATCAAGCCGTCGGAAATGACGCCGGCGACGACGGTCGTTCTGGGCGAGCTCTGCCTGGAGGCGGGCCTGCCTGCCGGCGTGGTCAATATCGTGCTCGGATACGGCGATCCGGTCGGCGCCGCCATGACCGCCGACAAGCGCGTCGACATGGTCACCTTCACCGGCTCGACCGGCGTCGGCAAAGCCATCGTCAAGGCGGCGTCCGGCACGCTGAAGAAGGTGTCGCTCGAACTCGGCGGCAAGAACCCGCAGGTGATTTTCCCGGACGCGGATCTGGAAAGCGCGGTCGATGCCGTCGTTTTCGGCGTCTATTTCAATGCCGGTGAGTGTTGCAACTCCGGTTCCCGCATTATCGTCCATGAAGACATCGCCGAGGATTTCCTGGCGCGCACGGTCACCCTGTCGCGTCAGGTTCCCTTCGGCGATCCCTTGGACCCATCGACCAAGGTTGGCGCGATAATCACCCCCGAACATCAGAAGAAAATAGATAAGTATGTGCGGGATGCGGCGAAATCCGGAGCAGATGTCCGGTTGGGCGGCGGCCCCCTCGCGGTGCCCGGCCTGACCGGACATTTCTATCAGCCGACGGTCGTTTCCGGCGTGCGCAGCGACATGCCGATCGCACGCGAGGAGGTCTTCGGCCCGGTCCTGTCGGTTCTGACCTTCAAGACGCTCGAGGAAGCGATCGAACTGGTCAACGATGCCGAATACGGCCTGTCCGCGGGCGTGTGGAGCGAGAATGTCCACACCTGCCTGGAATTCGCCCGCCGTGCCCATGCCGGAACCGTGTGGACCAACACCTGGATGGACGGCTTTGCCGAACTGCCCTTCGGCGGTGTGAAGGAAAGCGGCCAGGGCCGCGAGCTCGGCAAATACGGACTGGAGGAATTTCTCGAGGCGAAAACCGTGACGATGCGGATCGGTCGCACGCGCGCGCCTTGGGTGGACCCGCGGGCGGCCTAAGCGCCGCGGGTGGGAAGTTGTTGCGCAAATTAGGGAGGATTCCATGCGTAAATTGACAACCATGATGACTGCCGCTGCCGCCTTGATGGCTGCCGGCACAGGCCTTCATGCCCAGGAAGTGGAGGTTCTGCACTGGTGGACGTCGGGCGGGGAAGCCGCCGCCCTCAACGTCCTGAAAGAGGATCTCGCCAGCCAGGGCATCGAGTGGCAGGACATGCCGGTTGCAGGTGGCGGTGGCTCGCAGGCCATGACCGTGCTGCGCGCCCGCGTGACCTCCGGCAACCCGCCGACCGCCGTCCAGATGCTCGGCTTCGACATCACCGACTGGGCCAAGGAAGGCGCGCTGGCCGACCTCAACATCCTGGCCGGCATGGAAGGCTGGGACGATGTGGTGCCCGAAGCCCTGCAGAAGTTCTCCAAATATGACGGCAAGTGGGTCGCCGCTCCGGTGAACGTCCATTCGACCAACTGGGTCTGGGCGAACAAGAAGATCATGGACGAACTCGGCATCGAACAGCCGAAGACCTGGGACGAGTTCGTTGCAGCCCTGCAGAAGGCGAAGGACGCCGGTTACGTGGGCCTCGCCCATGGCGGCCAGGCCTGGCAGGAAGCGACGATCTTCGACGCCGTGGCGATGACCACCGGCGGTCCGGAATTCTACCAGAAGGCGTTCATCGATCTGGATGAGGAAACGCTCGGCTCCGACACGATGAAGCAGGTCTTCGACCGCATGGGCACGCTGCGCGGCTTCGTCGACGACAACTTCTCCGGCCGCGACTGGAACCTTGCCACCGCCATGGTGATCAACGACGAGGCCGCCTTCCAGCTGATGGGCGACTGGGCCAAGGGCGAGTTCCTGAATGCCGGCAAGACGCCGGGCGAGGATTTCCTGTGCTACCGCTTCCCGGGCACCGGCGACCAGGTGACGTTCAACTCCGACCAGTTCGCGATGTTCGCGCAGGGGCCGGAAGTCGGCAAGGAACAGGCCGCGCTGGCAACCGCCATCCTGTCGCCGACCTTTCAGATCGCCTTCAACAAGGTGAAGGGTTCGGTTCCGGCGCGCACCGACCTCGACGTGAGCGAGCTCGATGCCTGCGGCCAGCAGGGCTACGAGGAGTTCAAGGCGGCTTCGAAGAGTGGCAACCTGTTCGGCTCCTTCGCGCATGGCCACGCCAACCCGGCCGCCGTCAAGAACGCCATGTACGACGTGATCACGGCGCATTTCAACGGCGAGTATGACAGCGCAACGGCCGTTGACGAGCTGGTGACGGCAGTCCAGATCAACAAGTGATCGAGACGAAATGAAGAAGGGCGGCGGCCGGCTGCCGCCCTTCACGTCCCAGGAGTTCCGAAATGTCTATTGCCGACACGGCGAACCGTCCAGGCGCGGTCGACCGGCTGCGCGACGCCCTGCCGAAACTGGTCCTGAGCCCGACCGTCGCGATCGTCGCGATCTTCGTTTACGGGTTCATCGCCTTCACGCTCTACCTGTCGTTCACCGACAGCCGGATCCTGCCGTCCTTCGGCTGGGTCGGCTGGCAGAACTACCACAACCTGTTCCGGATCCGGGCCTGGGATACCGCCGTCTCGAACCTCGTCGTGTTCGGCGTGCTCTATATCGCGATCTGTTGCGCCCTGGGCCTGCTCCTGGCGATCCTGCTCGACCAGCGCATCCGTGCGGAAGGCTTCATCCGCACCGTCTATCTCTATCCGATGGCGCTGAGCTTCATCGTCACCGGCGTTGCCTGGAAGTGGTTCCTCGATCCGGGCATCGGCCTGGAAGCGGTCGTGCACGGCTGGGGCTGGGAGAGCTTTCAGTTCGACTGGATCAAGAACAGTCATATGGCGATCTACACGATCGTCATCGCGGCGGTCTGGCAGACGTCCGGTTTCGTCATGGCGATGTTCCTGGCCGGGCTGCGCGGCATCGACAACGAGATGCTGAAGGCAGCCCAGATCGACGGCGCCTCGACCTTCGCACTCTACCGCCGGATCGTCATCCCGCAGCTCCGCCCGGCCTTCATGTCCGCCTTCGTCGTGCTCGCCCACATGGCGATCAAGTCCTACGACCTGGTGATCGCGCTGACCGGCGGCGGTCCCGGCACCTCGACCGAACTGCCGGCGACCTTCATGTATTCCTATACCTTCACCCGGAACCAGATGGGGATCGGTGCGGCCTCCGCCGTGATCATGCTGATGACGATCGCCGCCATCATCGTTCCCTATCTCTGGTCCGAACTGCGGGAGAAAAAGTGATGAGCACGGCTCCCGACACACGTGCCTTCGACCCGACGGCGGCTGGCGCCGGCTCCGGCCGGAAGATCCTGCAGACGTCGCTGCGCCCGGCGCGGGTCATCCTCTATCTGCTGCTGGCTCTCTTCTGCATCTACTACCTTCTGCCGCTCTACGTGATGGTGGTGAATTCCCTGAAGCCGCTGTCGGAGATCACCGCCGGCGGGATGATGGCCCTGCCGCGGGACTGGACGCTGGCCCCCTGGCAGAGCGCCTGGTCGACCGCGCAGGTCGGCGTCGAGGCGACGGGCCTCAGGCCCTATTTCATCAACTCCATCATCATGGTGGTTCCGGCGGTCGCCCTGTCGACGCTGCTCGGCGCGCTCAACGGCTACGTGCTGACCAAGTGGACCTTCCGGGGCGCGACGGTGCTCTTCGGGCTGCTGCTCTTCGGCTGCTTCATTCCGTTCCAGATTGTGCTGATCCCGATGGCGCGGGTGCTCGGGCTGATCGGGCTGGCCGGCACTGTGCCCGGTCTGATCTTCGTGCACCTGGTCTACGGCATCGGCTTTTCGACGCTCTATTTCCGCAACTACTACGCGGCTTTCCCGACCGAGCTGGTGCGGGCGGCGCAGATCGACGGCGCCGGCTTCTTCCGGATCTTCTGGCGCATCCTGCTGCCGTCGTCGGGGCCGATCGCCGTCGTCTGCATCATCTGGCAGTTCACCAACATCTGGAACGACTTCCTGTTCGGCGCGTCCTTCTCCGACTTCGACAGTCAGCCGATGACGGTCGCGCTCAACAATCTGGTGCAGTCCTCCACGGGGGTGAAGGAATACAACGTCCATTTCGCCGGCGCGATCATGGCGGCCCTTCCGACCCTCCTGGTCTACATCGTTGCCGGGCGTTATTTCGTCCGCGGCCTGATGGCTGGCTCAGTAAAAGGATAAGACAATGGGCTTTCTCGACATCAAGCAGGCGACCAAATCCTACGGAGCCGTGCAGGTCCTTCACGAGACCAACATTTCCATCGAGGAAGGCGAGTTTCTCGTGCTCGTCGGCCCGTCCGGCTGCGGCAAGTCCACCCTGCTCAACATGATCGCAGGTCTTGAGGAGATCACCACCGGCGAGATCGCCATCCGCGGCAGGAGCATGAACGGCGTCAAGCCGGCGGACCGCAACATCGCGATGGTGTTCCAGTCCTACGCGCTCTACCCGAACATGACGGTGAGCGGCAACATCTCCTTCGGCATGGAGATGCACGGCATTCCGAAGCCGGAGCGGGAAAAGCGCATTGCGCAGGTTTCCGACCTCCTGCAGATCTCCCACCTGCTCGACCGCAAGCCGGGTCAGCTTTCCGGCGGCCAGCGCCAGCGCGTCGCCATGGGGCGCGCCCTGGTGCGCGAGCCGGACGTGTTCCTGTTCGACGAACCGCTGTCCAACCTCGACGCCAAGCTGCGCGTCGACATGCGCACGGAGATCAAGAAGCTTCACCAGAAGCTCGGCACCACCATCGTCTACGTGACCCACGACCAGATCGAGGCGCTGACGCTGTCGACCCGCATCGCGGTGATGTTCGGCGGCTATGTCCAGCAGCTCGGCACGCCGAAGGAAATCTACGACAACCCGGCGAACATGTTCGTCGCCGGCTTCATGGGCTCGCCGTCGATGAACCTGTTTCCGGCAAAGGTCGTTTCCGCCGATGGCAAAGCGGCCGCGGAAGTGAAGCTCGCCGACGGTAACACGGCGGCCATTCCCTTCGCCAACGGCATGCTGTCCTCCAGCGTCGGGCGGGACATCGTTCTGGGCCTCAGGCCGGAAGCGATCACCGACCAGGACGGCGCGGACCGGAACTCCCGGGCGATCCACGTGGTGAATGCACCGGTCGAGGTGACCGAGCCGGCCGGGTCCGACACGTTCGTCGTCAGCCAGATCGGCGGCAAGGACGTGACCGGACGGTTCCGCGCGGATGTTGCGGTGAATGCCGGCGAGACCTTCCCTTTCGCGTTCAACATGGAAAAGGCGGTGGCTTTCGATCCGCAGAGCGAGAACCGGATCGTCTGACCCATGAGCGCGGCACCGGATATCGTCATCATCGGCAGCGGGATGGGCGGGGCGACGCTCGCCGCCGGTCTCGCACCGACCGGTGCGCGGATCGTCATCCTGGAACGGGGGCAGCAGATCCCGGAAGGCGCGCCCGCGCGCGATCCCTGGCGCATCTACACCAACAGCGCGTTCCGCTCTCCCGAAACCTGGCTGAGCGAGACCGGCGAGCCGTTCGAGCCGGGCAACTATTACAATGTCGGCGGCAATTCCAAGCTCTACGGCGCGGTGCTGATCCGCTACCGGAAGGAAGACTTTTCCGAGCTGGAACATTATGACGGCGTCTCGCCGGCCTGGCCGATTTCCTATGACGAGCTGGCGCCCTGGTACGACGTGGCGGAACAGCTCTACCAGGTGCGGGGCAACGCGGGCTCCGATCCGACAGAACCGCCGCATTCGAACGGCTATCCGTTCCCGCCGGTGCCGGACGAGCCGATCATCCTTTCCGCAAGAAAGCGTCTGGAAAGGGCCGGGGCGAGGCCTTTCGATCTTCCGCTCGGCGTCGATATCGACCGCTGGCTAAAGGCCGGCAACACCGGCTGGGACGGCTATCCGGATCTGCGCTGCGGCAAGATGGACGCGGAGACCTGCGGGCTGGCGGCGGCGCTTTCCCATGACAACGTCAGCCTGGTGACCGGCGCCCGCGTCACGGAACTGAAGGCCGATCCGGAAACGGGACGGATCGGGGAGGTCGTCTACGAGAAGGACGGTGCCGAGACCCGGCTCTCCGCGAAGGTCGTCGTGCTCTGCGCAGGTGCCGTGCAGTCGGCTGCGCTGCTCTTGAAATCCGGCATCGCCAATAGCTCCGGCTATGTCGGCCGCTGTTTCATGAACCACAACGCCACGGCGCTGATCGCGATCGATCCGGGTTTCAAGAACGACGCGGTCTACCAGAAGACCTTCGGCATCAACGACTGGTACCTGAGCGACGGCGAGGACGGTAAGCCGCTCGGCAACCTCCAGCTTCTCGGACGGGTGACGCCGGATATCCTGAAGATCCAGGTGCCGCAGCTGCCGATGTTCGCCGCCCGCTGGATCTCCGGCCACGCGCTCGATCTCTACCTGATTTCCGAGGACCTGCCCGATCCGGAAAGCCGCGTGGTGCTGAAGGACGGCAAGATCCAGCTCCTCTGGCGGCGGTCGAACATGACCGCGCACCGCAAGCTGGTCTCCAAGGCCAAGGCGACCCTGCGCAAGGCCGGTTTCCCGATTGTCCTGTCGCGCCTGTTCGACGGACGGGTTCCCTCGCACCAGTGCGGCACGGTGCGCATGGGCAACGATCCGGCGACCTCGGTGCTCAATCCGGACTGCCGCTCCTGGGACCATCCGAATCTCTTCGTGACCGATGCCGCGGTCCTGCCGACCTCCGCCGCCGTCAATCCGGCGCTCACGGTCGCGGCGCTTGCGCTCCGCACCGCGGAAACCATCAAGCGGGATCTCGCGTCATGAGCAAGGTTGCGCTCATCACCGGTGGCCAGAGAGGCATCGGGCTCGGCATCGCCGAAGTGCTAGCCGGCGCCGGCTACAAGGTGGCACTTGCCGCGCAGGTCGAGCGGGACGCACCGGAAGTCAAAGACGCGCTCGGCCGTCTTGGAGCGAATGCAGCCTATTTCACCCACGACCTGCAGGATATCGAAAACCATGCCGGCCTGTTCGACCGGGTGGAGGCGCGGTTCGGGCCGGTCACGACACTCGTCTCCAACGCGGGCGTTCCGGCAAAAGTGCGCGGCGACATGCTGGAGCTCGCGCCGGACAGTTTCGACTTCGTGCTCGGGGTGAACCTGCGCGGGGCCTTCTTCCTGGCGCAGGAAGCGGCGCGGCGCATGGTGAGCCTGCCCGACGAACCCTACCGGTCGATCAGTTTCATTACCTCCGTCAGCGCCACGATGGTTTCCGTCGAGCGGGCCGAATACTGCATCTCCAAGGCGGGGGCTGCGATGATGGCGGGGCTCTTCGCCGTCCGCCTTGCGCCGCACGGCATCGGCGTCTTTGAACTCAGGCCCGGCATCATCGAAACCGGCATGACGGCGGGCGTGAAGGACAGCTACACGACCCGGATCGAAGGCGGGCTTGTGCCCGCCGCGCGCTGGGGCCAGCCGGCCGATATCGGCTCGACCATTCTGCCGCTCGCGGAAGGCCGCATGGCCTTTGCGACCGGTTCCACCCTTTCCGTCGACGGCGGTTTGTCGATCCCACGGCTTTAATACCAAAAGTGTTGATTATGGAAAAAGGCTACGACTTCATCATCATCGGCGGCGGCAGTGCGGGCTCGGTCGTGGCCGCACGGCTGAGCGAGAACCCGGCTATCCAGGTGCTGCTTCTCGAAGCGGGCGGGCGCGACCGGCATCCGTTCTACCACCTGCCGGCGGGCTTCGCGAAGATGACCAAGGGGATCGGCTCCTGGGGCTGGCACACGGTGCCGCAGAAGCACATGAAGGACCGCGTGTTCCGCTACACCCAGGCCAAGGTGATCGGCGGCGGCTCGGCCATCAACGCGCAGATCTACACCCGCGGCAATCCGCTCGACTATGACGAATGGCGCCAGATGGGCTGCGAGGGCTGGGGCTACGAGGATGTCCTGCCGTACTACCGCAAGGCGGAAGACAACGACACCTACGACAACCGCTATCACGGCAAGGGCGGCCCGCTCGGGGTGTCGAAACCCTGCGCGCCGCTGCCGATCTGCGAGGCCTATTTCGAGGCCGCCGCCGAACTCGGCATTCCGCGCAACATGGACGTGACCGGCGAGACGCAGGACGGCGTCGCCTATTACCAGCTCACCCAGAGAAACGCCCGCCGGTCGTCCGCGGCGATGGCCTATCTCGCGCCGAACCGGGGGCGGGCGAACCTCACCGTCAGGACCGGTGCGCAGGTGCGCAGGATCACGGTCGAGAACGGCAGGGCGACCGGCGTCGAACTGACCGACGGCACGAAGCTCGCCGCGGCTTCGGAGGTCATTCTCTCCTCCGGCTCCATCGGCTCGCCGCGGCTGCTGCAGCTTTCCGGCATCGGCCCGGCGGATCATCTCACAAGCCTCGGCATCAAGGTGCTTCTCGATCAGCCGGAGGTCGGCTCGAACCTGCAGGATCACCTGGATCTCTACTGCATCTGCGAGGTCAGCGGCCCCTTCACCTATGACCGCTATGCGAAGATCCACTGGTCGGCGGTCGCCGGGCTGCAATATCTCTTCACAAGGCGCGGCCCGGTCTCTTCCAGCCTGTTCGAGACCGGAGGCTTCTGGTACGCCGATCCGGAAGCCCGCTCGCCGGACCTGCAGTTCCATCTGGGCCTCGGCACGGGGATCGAGTCCGGTGTCGCGGCAATGCCCGACGGTGGGGTGACGCTCAATTCCTGCTACCTGCGGCCGCGCTCGCGCGGCTCCGTGCGCCTGCAGAGTTCCAACCCGGCCGACGCGCCGCTGATCGATCCAAATTACCTCGCCGATCCGCAGGACCGGGAAATGTCGATCCGCGGGCTGAAGCTGACCCAGGAAATCCTGGCGCAGAAGCCGCTGGAAGGTTTCATCAAGGCGGAACGGCTGCCGGGCCCGGACGTGAAATCCGACGAAAACTATTTCAACTTCATCTGCGAGCATTCCAAGACCTCGCACCATCCGGCAGGCACCTGCCGGATGGGCAGCGACGACAAGGCGGTGGTCGATCCCCGGCTGCGCTTCAACGGCATCGAGGGGCTGCGCGTCGTCGATGCCTCGATCATGCCGCGGGTGATCTCCTCCAATACCAATGCCGCGGCGATCATGATCGGCGAAAAGGTCGCCGACATGATCCGCCAGGACCAAGGTGCGTTGTCATGATCCGCCATATCGTTCTGATCAGGTTCAAACCCGGGCTTTCCGAAGAGACGATCGCCGCGCTGTTCGACGAGCTGCGCGCGATCGAGACACAAGTTTCCGGAATTCTCGGCATCACCGCCGGGCGCAGCGAAAGCCCGGAAAAGATCGAGCGCGGCTACATGCACGGGTTCGTCGCCGACTTTACGGACTGGGATGCGCTCGAAGCCTACCAGTCCCATCCCGATCACAAGGCGCTCGGCGCCAAGCTGGTCGAGAACGCGGTCGGCGGGCTCGACGGCATCCTCGTTCTCGACATTCCCGTCCGCGCTTGAGCGCGGCGGAGCACCAGATTGCGGAGTATCCGATGCTGACCCTTCCGACCCTCGACAACCGACTGGAACCCTACCGGCTTTCGGGCGACGCCCTGACGCCGCGCGCGCCGCGTGTGCCGTTGACCCGCACCGCCTTTGCCGCCGCCCATGTGGTCTCCGATCCCTTGCGCGAACGCGACCCCTGGGTCGGCTCTCCGGCGGTCGACTGGGACAACACGCTGCGTTTCCGGCACTGGCTCTGGGACCAGGGGCTTGGACTTGCGGAAGCGATGGACACCGCGCAGCGCGGCATGGGCGTCGATTGGAAGACGGCTAAGGAACTGATCGAACGCACCATGAAGGAGGCGAAGGCCCATCCGCTGAAGCCGCGCGTCGCCTGCGGCGCGGGAACGGACCAGGTCGCGCTCGAGGATCTCAGGACCACCGATGACATCATTGCCGCCTACAGCGAACAGATGGCGGCCATCGAGGCGGCTGGCGGCCAGGTGATCCTGATGGCGACCCGCGCCCTGCCGGCGATCGGCGCGGGACCGGAGGATTATGCAGTGGTCTACGGCAAGCTGCTCGAGCAGGCGTCCGAGCCTGTCGTCCTGCACTGGCTCGGCGACATGTTCGATCCGGCGCTGAAAGGCTACTGGGGATCCGACGACGTCGCAGCAGCGTCCGACGCGGTTTTGGCGATCATTGAAAGCCATGCCTCTATGGTCGACGGCATCAAGATCTCGCTGCTCGACCAGGCTCATGAGGAAGCCTTCCGAGCCCGCCTGCCGGAGGGCGTGCGGCTCTATACCGGCGACGACTTCAATTACGCGGCGCTGATCGAGGGGGATGGAAAGCACTTCTCCCATGCGCTCCTCGGCGCCTTCGCGGCGATCGCGCCGGCCGCAAGCCAGGCGCTGGAAGCTCTGGCAGAGGGCGACCGCGAGACCTATCACAGGCTCCTTGCGCCGACGGTGCCGCTCAGCCGGGAAATCTTCAAGGCGCCGACCCGGTTCTACAAGGCGGGGATCGCGTTTCTGGCCTGGCTGAACGACGCGCAGAGCCATTTCATCATGCCGGGCGGCTTCCAGTCGTCGCGGGAAATCACCCATTATGCCGCAGTCTTCCGGCTTGCGGACCAGGCGCGTTTGCTGTCAAAGCCTGATGTCGCGGTGGAACGGATGACCCTGCTTTTGAAACTGCATGGGATCGGCTAGAGCATCCTGCGTTCAAGTGAACGCAGACATGATGCTCTAGCATTTTAAGAGCGATCAGCTTTTGGACGGTCAATCGATTTCGATCGAACGTCCGCTGATCTAGCTCCGGGTTGGGACGAAATGGGCAAGCGACCGACAATTCTGGATGTGGCACGGCACGCGGGGGTTTCGAAATCCACCGTGTCGCTGGTCCTGCAGAATTCCACGCTGGTCAAGGAAACGACGCGGGCCGACGTCACGAGGGCGATTGCCGAGCTCGGCTACGTCTATAACCGCTCGGCGGCCGGATTGCGCGGTGCGTCCTCCGGGCTGATCGGGCTGATCATCAACGACCTGCGCAACCCGTTCTTCACCGAATTCGCTGCAAGCGCGCAGATGGCGTTCGCGCAGCAGAGCTATTCTACCGTCATCGCGAACACCGACGAGAACCCGGACGTCCAGGCTCAGGTGATCGACACGATGATCGAGCACGGTGTCTCCGCCTTCGTCATCTCGCCGACCTATGGCGGCGACGACCGGCCGTTCGACCGGATCCAGCGCGCCGGGATCCCGACGCTTCAGGTGCTGCGCCAGCTCGACGCGCGGACCGATGTCTTCCCCTTTGCCTCGCACAATTATTCCGCCGGCGGCGCTCTGGCGACGGAGCATCTGATCGAGACGGGCTGCCGGAGCATTGCCTTTGCCGGCGGTCTCGAAGACCGGCCGATCACGCTGGAGCGCATGGCGGGCTATAATCAGGTGATGCACGCCAACGCGCTCGATCCGCGGGCCTTTTACGGCCGGCCCTCGCGGCTGTTCGGCCGGGAGATCGCCCTGAAGATCGCCAAGGAGCACAAGGATATCGAGGCGGCGGTCTGTTTCAGCGACCTTGTCGCCCTCGGCATGCTAAGCGGCTTTGCCGAACTCGGCGTGAAAGTGGGCCAGGACTTCCGGATCGTCGGCTTCGACGATATCGAGGAATGTTCGCTCTCCTATCCCCGTCTCAGCTCCATCCGCTGCGATTCCGCGCTCTTCGGCAAGAATGCTGCTGAAGCGATGCTCGCCTGGATCGTCGAGGGCAAGCGGCCGCCGGACACGAAGCATTACAGCGTCGAACTGATCAAGCGGCAATCGAGCCTCGGGGTGAGCGGATGACTTCGAAGACCAGCCGGTTGGAGGCCACAGGCCTGCCGGACATAGACGCGCTCATCTCAGGTGCGAAGGCCCTGATCTTCGATTGCGACGGTACCCTTTTGGCAACGCCGGACCTTTATGCGGGCGCCTGGCAGGAGGCCTTCAGGGTGGCCGGGCAGAACATGGCGGCCGACTGGTATCACGAACGCGCCGGCATGTCCGAGAATGTCCTCCTGGACGATTTCGAGAAGGACAGGGATGTCGTTCTCGACCGGGAGTGCGTCGTCGACGCCATGCGCTCCGCCGTGCTGCACCGGATCGACGAGGTGCGCGAGATCTTCGCGGTCGTTAGCATCGCCCGCCGCTGCGCGGGACAGAAACCCATGGCGGTTGCCTCCGGAGGCCCGCGGGAAATCGTCCGGGCGTCGCTTGCGAGCACAGGGCTGCTGCCGCTGTTCGAGACCGTCGTGACCATCGACGACGTCGCCCACCCGAAACCGGCGCCGGACCTGTTTCTGGAGGCGGCCAGGCGGCTCGGCATGGCTCCGGAAGACTGCCTCGTCTTCGAAGACAGCCGCCAGGGCATCCAGGCGGCGCGCAACGCCGGGATGCGGGTGGTCGACGTGAACGGGATTATCGGGGGCGGTTTGCCGGGCTCTGCCTGACTCCTCAAGCCTCGGCTGTCATTCCCGCGAAAGCGGGAAACCGGGGGACGTCATCAATCGCAGGTGCGCAATGATCTTCGGCCCGGGAGTCCTGGGTCCCGGCTCGCGCTGCGCTTGGCCGGGATGACAGCCTTGAGGTTCAGAGGCCGTCCTCTCCTCGGTCATGTCATGACTTGACCCGATGGCGTCCGGATAAAATCCGGAACTTCCGGACAGAGCATTGATGATGTTTGGAAACTTTCATCCGCAGTTCTGAGGGACATGGCAGGACATATCCTCGTTTGCCTTCCCGGACGCAGCGGAGCGGAGATCCGGGATCCAGTAGCTCGATGAAGATCGTTTCGCAAACGAAGGTGTTTACCGGGCCCCTGCCTGCGCAGGGGCGGCAAATGGGTGGCTGCCAATTTCTTCCCCTTCGCCAGTGCCAATATAAACCGGACACCAGTGGGCTCGACCATGGGATCCATGCCGTTCCGTTTCCGCTCGATCAGCCTCGACAGGTTGACATGTCACGGCATGGATTGCCGGGTCGAGCCCGGCAATGACCTGAGTGAGCCAAGACGCTGGGGTAAATCGCGAATAGACTTTCTTTCCCTCAATCCGCCGGGGTCACCCGGTAGGGGACGATGCCGCGCTGGCCGGGGTCGATGAAGGGGTCCTTGTCGAGGGCGGGGAAGGCGCGCTGGTCGCAATTGTCCCTTGGGCAGATGCGGCAGTTGACGCCGATCGGCTCGGGGGAGGCGATTTCGTCCACGGCGATGCCGTCGGCATAGACGATGGCGTCGGCGTATTTGACTTCGCAGCCGATGCCGAGCGCGTAGCGGCGCTCGCCGGTCTGGTAGTCGGGCTGGTGCTTGGTCACGCTGGTGGCCATGCACAGATACTGAACGCCGTCCGGCATCTGGGCGATCTGCGCGGTGAACTTGTTGGAGTTCTGCTCGAAGGCCTGATGGACGTTCCAGCGCGGGCAGGAACCGCCGAAGCGGGCGAACTGGAAGCGGGTGGCGCTGTGGCGTTTGACGACATTGCCCGCCCGGTCGATCTTGACGAAATAAAACGGCAACCCGTTCGCGCCGGGCCGCTGCAGGGTCGACAGCCGGTGGCAGACGGTCTCGATGCTGGCATCCATCCGGTTCGACAGGAGCTGGATGTCGTGGCGGCACCGTGTGGCGGCGCGCAGGAAGTCGTCATAGGGCAGCAGCAGGGCGCCGGAGAAATAGTTGCGCAAGGCGAGCCTGGCGATGCTCTCTGCGGACTTGGTCTTGAACTTCGCCCGCTCGACCTCCGCCGAAATCAGGTCCTTCACGCAGAGCTCGGCGATGACGGAACCGAGCAGGAAATTCTTGGTCGATTGCGGAATGGCGCGGTAGAGGGAGATCTTGCGCGTATAGTCCTCCTGGCGGATCAGGGTGCCCTGGTATTCCGGGTGCTGTTCCACGGCGATGCTGAAGCGCTGCTCCAGCCAGCGGGTCAGGCAGCCGAATTTCGAAGCGCCGTTGGGCAGGCCGATTTCGTAGGAGAGCTTTTCCGCCGCCCGGTCGAGCGTGTCGACGTAGTTGTCCATGTAATGGAAATAGTCGCGGACCTCGTCATAGGCCGACTTCTTCAGGTTGGCGCCGCCCTCCGGCGTGCCGTTCATATGGACCAGTTCGTCCTCGCTGGCGTCCCGGTCGTGGAAACTGCGCAGGGTGCCGTAGAGGTCCATGATCGCCTTGGTGATGCCGGGGGCGCGGGTGACCAGTTCGTGCAGCTCCTGCTTGCTGATGGAGGCGCTGTGGAACTGGGTGTCGGCGAAGATCTCCTGGAGATCCTGGACGACCCGGTCGAGATCGTTCTTCTCGAAGGCGGCCAGGTCGGTACCGAAGATGCGGTTGATGGACAGCAGCACCGAGGCGGTGACCGGCCGGTTGTTGTTCTCGATCTGGTTGACGTAGGCGGTCGAGAGGCCGATCTTCTTGGCGAAATCCCCCTGGGACAGGCCGAATTCGGACCGGATCTGCCGCAGCGTGTGGCCGGAATAGAGTTTCTTGCTCAAGGCGCGGTCTCCCTCTCCGCAACTCTTTCGAGGGATACGATGCTCTAAATGCAAATTATTAGCAATATACAGTATGCTTTTTTACATTTTACAAAACCGTCATACTGGTGAAAAGTCCCCCGATCCACAAAACGCAACGAACCTGGGACAAGACGATGACGGCTCATTTTGCTCTCGACACCAGCGCCGACCTGACGGGTGACGGCAAATCCGTCGCAGGAAATATCCGTTGGCCGATCAACCTGCGTGCGGTGATGACGCCGCGCCAGCTCGAAATCATGCTGCTCCTGTGCGAGGGCAAGGTGAACAAGCAGATCGCCTACGAGCTGGACGTTTCGATCGCCACTATCAAGGTTCACATCCGCAACGCCATCACACGGCTTGGAGCGAAGAACCGGACGAACGCGGTGGCCATCGTTGCCGCCAACAGCGCGATCTTCCGGAACGCCAGCGCCTGACGCACCGTCTTCGGGAGGGACGCGGGGCGGGTTCGTGACGCGGTGCCGGGATGTGTTCTCCGCGCCGTCCCGGACGTGATCCGGGACCCGTCACACTCCTGGGGAGGAGGTCCCGGCTCAGGGCCGGGACGGCGCATCGAGCGTGCCGCCTCTGAAACTCCGCCCTCGGACTCCAGCCAAAGAGATTTGCCGACAGACCGCGGCTCAGGCGCCGCGCTTGACCATCGCCGAGCGGATGGTTGCAACTTCCGCCGATAGAAAATCGCAGAAATCCTTGGCGACGATCGAAATCGGCCGGTGCGTCGGCGTCAGGATCGACAGGCTGTTCTGGATGCGCGGCCGGAAGGGGCGGAAGACGATCAGCGGCGGTCCCATGCCGCGGCGGCTGTCTTCCTGAGCCTTGTAGGCTGTGATCATATCGCAGATCAGCGCGCACAGGCCCGCCTCGACGAAATGCAGTCCCGGCGGGGCGGTCTGCAGCTCGAAGCGCTGGTTGAACCGCACACCGGCATCCCGGAACCTTGCCAGGGTCTGCTTGTGGCTGCGGTGCTCGGAGTGAAGCAGGGCGAGCGGGTAGCCGTCCAGTTCGGCCGGGGTGATGACTTCCCTCGATGCCAGCGGGTCGGTCGCCGGAACGGCGCACATGCATTCCAGGTCGAAATCGATCTGATCGAAGGAATTGCGTGCCCGCGGGGTTTCCGCGAAACCGACATCGAATTGCTGGGCGGCGATCAGCTCCTCGATTTCCGCAGAAGTCCGGCTCGCCAGAGCGACCTTGACGCTCGGTTTGTCGGCGATGAAATGCGACAGGCTGTTGGGCAGGAAATCGGCGGCGGCTTCGGGAATGCCGGCGATGCGGAGCTGGCCGTGCTCGCGGTTGGCGAGGCCGCGCAGGGTGCGCTTGGAAATTTCCAGGCGCTTCAGGATCGCTTCGGCTTCTTCCAGGAAGAATTCGGCTTCCGGGGTCGGCACGAGGCGCCCCTGTTCGCGCACGAAGAGCTTCAGTTCGAGTTCGGCCTCCAATCCGGCGATCGTCGAGCTGACGGCGGGCTGTGTCCGGCCGAGCGTGCGGGCAGCTTCGGATATCGAACCGCTCCGCATTACCTCCCGAAAGGTGGCCAGTTGCCGGATTGAAAGATTCATGGTTCCTCTAGAACCGCCCCCCAGACTTTATTTTCGTTTAATGTGTCCCTTAATTTGGGGCAGGTCAACTATGGCGCTGTTACACTCGGCCGCCAGGCAGTCTTTGAACGTCTTCGATTTCCTTTTACTAAAACGGTATCTAATCCGGTTTCCGAATACAGTCGCGGACTGCTTACGTTTCAGTCAACGTAAGTCATCTCCTCAAGATTTGCTTGTATTTCTTGATGGCAACACGTATCAGGCGAGTGGTTCCCAAAGGCGGCCGAGGTCGTAGGCGTCGACATCCTGCAGCAGCTCGATAAAGCCCCGTGCGGCATGGTCCAGGGAGAGGCGGCCTTTTTCCGCGCTCGCCAACGCCGCGTTGCCGAGCGCTCCCTCCGGGTTCAGGTCCTGTGCCTTCCAGCCGAACTGCGCCTTGCCATGGCCGCGAAGGTGCTTGAATTCCTTCAGGAATTTCTGCTGTTCGGAGGTGAAATCCTTCGCCTCGTCCATGCGCACCAGATCCGGGCGCAGATGAAGCATGAGCGACGTTTCGATATCGCCGCCATGGATGCCGTAGGCAAATTCCTCCTCCGGGAAGAGGCCCTCGGGTTGGCCGAAGCGCAGCCAGTTGGTCGCGGTGACGAACATGCCGTGCTTCACGCGCAGGTCCCTTGCCGCGATATCGAGAACCGGAACATTGCCGCCGTGGGAATTGATCAGCACCAGCTTGCGGATGCCGGCCCGGGCAACGCTTTCGCCGATCTCCAGCCAGCAGCGCGTTACCGTGTCCCACGAGAGGGTCAGGGTGCCGGGCGAGGAGATGTGCTCGTCCGACTTGCCGACCGCCTGAACGGGCAGGAAGGTGACCGGAAGGTCCTCGGGAAGGAGCTCCAGAACGCGCCGGATCTGGCCTTCGGCAATGGCCGTGTCGGTGAAGACCGGCAGATGCGGCCCGTGCTGTTCGATTGCCGCCACCGGCAGGACCGCGATCCAGTCTTCCCGGCCGGGATCCTGAAAATCGACCGTCGTCATCTCGTGCCAGAATCGCTTGGGCAGCATGGTCTTGTCCTGTCCTGGAGGGTGTCCGCGCCCTCTTCGCACAGGCTTACGGGGCAGGCAAGGGCGGGATGACCCGGATGGTTGGAATGCTGCCAAGCTGCATACTCTGTGCCTTCCCGGACTTGATCCGGGATCTATCATGAGGGCCCCGGATCAAGTCCGGGGCGGCAGCGAGGTGCAGCCTTCCGGAGCTGGCAATAACAGCGTCGACGACGAAGTTCGTGTTTTCACTGCACAGCCCAGAGCAAGGTGTGCGGCAATCACCTCACTGGCCCGTTCACGAACATATGATGCGGGTTTCCGCCGGTGTTTAGGATTTGCTGACCCTCCTTGCCGACAATCGCCCCATGATCGGCGCGCTCGTATCCAATTTGCCGGCGGGTTCCCTGAAAGGTGGCGCCGTGGCCGGCGGTCCTGAACCTGGTTCCGAGGACACCACCCAGGACCGGGAGGGGAAAGCTGCGCGCGAAAGTCTTGGCCGGTCGGAAGCCTCCGCTCTCAGGATCTCAGCCGGACCGCTGCTGACCTCTGAGGCGGTTCTCGCCCTTCAGGAAGCCGAAGACGCGGAGGAGGCCGGACCCCGGCCGCAGGCAGCCACCGATGAGGACCCGTCCAGCACGGATGATCAAACCTCCCAGCCCGAAGCCGAAGGGGCGCTTTCCGCTGCGGACAGCGCCGCAGGCGGCGCGGCTCAGTCCCAGGACAAAGGGGAAGATGAAGACTCGGACGGCGACGGTCTGAACGAAGAGGAAGAAAAGCAGGTCGAAGAACTCAAGAAACGCGACCAGGAAGTCCGGGCGCATGAACAGGCCCATGCCCGGACCGGCGGTGCCTATGCGGGTGCGCCGAGCTATACCTTTCAACAGGGGCCGGACGGCAAGCGCTACGCCATAGGCGGCGAGGTCCAGATCGATACGGCGAAGGAACGCACGCCCGAAGCAACCGTGCGCAAGATGCAGATCGTCATCCGCGCGGCGACCGCTCCGGCCGAACCTTCCTCCCAGGATCTGAAGGTCGCCCAGCAGGCCCGGTCGCAACTGGCCGAAGCCCAGGCGGAACTGCGCGAGCAAAAGACGACGGCCTCGGCCGGCGGAGAGGACGAAGCATCCGCGAACCAGACTGGAAACGCTGCGGCGGACAGCTCCGGTCCCTCGACCGGCAGCGCCTCACGGCCGGAAAACCGCGAAGCTGCATCCGCCTATGAAACGGCGCTTCAGCGTGTCAGCGACGCCCAGTCCCTGTTCTCGGCGCTTGTCGCCTGATCGGCATTGTCCAAACAGCACTTGAGTAGCCGCCGCAGGCATGACACAAAGGCGGTCCCCGCCGGCGCTCGCGACGCCGAAAGACACCTGAAATTCTGGTCAAACCATGCAAGCAACAGCCGCGCGCCGGGTTGTTTCGGCGATCTTTTTCATGTGCGGATCGGCCATCGGTCTGTGGGCGTCCCGGATTCCCGACGTCAAGAATGCGACGGGCCTCGACGAAAGCGGCTTCGGCCTGCTGCTGCTTATCATGGCCAGCGGGGCGTTCGTGGCGTTTCCTCTTACCGGCGTGCTCATCGACCGGCTGGGCGCGGCTCCTGCCTCCAAAATTCTGTCCGTGGCCCTGGTCGCGGTCTTCACGACGATCGGCTTCGCGCCGACGACGCCGCTTCTGGCGGTGGCCATGTTCCTGTCCGGGTTCTGCTTCGGCGCGCTGGATATTTCCATGAACGGCTGGGGCGCCGAAGTCGAAAAGGCGCTCGGCAAGCCGGTGATGACGTCGTTTCACGGATTGTACAGTCTTGGCGCCGGGGTCGCGGCTGCCGCGGGCGGTCTGGCGATCAAGGCCGGGCTCAGCGTGCCGCAGCATTTCGGGCTCTGGATGGCGGTTGCCGCACCCTTCCTCGTCTGGTTCTGCAGGCAGCCCTGGCCGAAGGCGGAAGACGGCAGGCAGGGCAGCGGTCCGGACAGCAAGGCGCCGCTGTTCGCGCTGCCCCGGGGCACCCTGGCCCTTGCCGGGCTGATCGCCCTCGTGGCTGCGCTCGGTGAAGGAGCGGTCACGGACTGGGCGGCCCTCTATCAGATCGATGACCTGGGCTACTCGGAATCGATCGCTCCAACCGCCTTCACCGTGTTTTCCATCGCCATGGTCGTCATGCGGCTCGCCGGGGACCGTGCCATCGCCAGATACGGTCCGGTGCGGGTCGCGAGGGCAAGCGGCGTGGTCGCGTTTCTCGGCTGCCTGCTGCTGGTTTCCGGGCTCAGCATCTGGGTGGTCTGGGTGGGCTGCTTCGTCATGGGGATCGGCTATGCGGTGCTGTTTCCGCTTGCCATGTCCCGGGCCGCGAGCGACCCGCATATGTCGAAGGGAGCCGCCCTCGCGGCGGTCGCGACACTCGGTTACGGGGCTTTCCTGCTGGGCCCGCCCATGCTCGGTTTCATCGGCGATGCGCTGTCGCTCCGGGCGTCCTTCGGCGCCGTCGCGGCCCTCACCCTGGCGCTGCCGTTCCTGGCCGGGGCCTTGAAGATCAGGAGCTGATGCCCACCGCTTTTCTCTCCGGCGCTGATTTCGTAAGACGGCTTCAGAAACGGAAAGGCGGGCTCAAGGGAAGTTTGCCGTTGCCGCCATCCGGTGCCGCCAGACGGTCTTCCCGGCAACGGGCGGTTCCCGCCGCCTCTGCCGGAAAGCCTGTTTTTAGGCGGGTAAGCGGGATCAAGTCATCGGACCGCCTCAAAAATCGCTTCCGGAATCGAAGGTGTCATTTGACGGTTAAATAGTACCGGTAGGGTGCGCCGCGTCGAAGGTGAACGTGATTCGATACGAGTTGAGGACGGGTGGATCGATGGCTTTCAACTACAAGAAAAGCATAACGTTTCGTCTGGTTCAGGCCGCCAAGGCGCAGCGGGCGCGCTCCGGAGCGCACCTGATGCGGATCGGCCTGCATCCGGGACAGGAACTCGTGCTCAAGGTTCTGGCCGATACGGACGGGCGCACGATGAGCCAGCTTGCGCTTGCGCTCGGGGTCCAGCCGCCCACGGTCACCAAGATGGTTACCCGGCTGTCCAGCCAGGGCTATGTCCGCCGGCAGGTTTCCGACACGGACGGCCGTCTCGCCCGGGTCTATCTGACCGATGTCGGCCGTGAGCTGGTTCTCTCCGTCGACAAGGCCTGGAAGCGGCTGGAGCGCGAGGCCATGTCCGGCCTCGACGACAAGGACCGCAAGAAGCTGCGCAAGCTGCTCAGGCAGGTGGAGAAGAACCTGTCGCTGTCCGTCGACGACGACCCGGAACACGAGTCGGACTTCGACACGGATGGCGACGAGGCGGAGGCCGGTACCAAAGACGGCAAGGGCAAGGAAAAAGAACTTACCGCCGCCTAGGGTCTGTGGGGCATTAGGATTTGGCCGCGGTTTGTAGAAAGTCGCTCAGATCAAGAAGCAAAGTCGCGGGAAGGGTGAACCCTTTCAAGGCTTTGCGACGCCGAGGTGAGCGACTTTCTACAAATCTCTTCGAGACTCGGCAGATTTCGGTCCCGAGGGCGTCGGAAAGTCCTTGTGGTGGGAGACACCACCGCGGACTTCCTTCCTTCTCGGAGACCGAAATCCGACACGCGCCACGGCCGAAACCTAATTCCCCACAGACCCTAAAGAGGGCAGAGATTTTCCGCCGCCGATACCCTGTGGATGAAGCCGGGCTCCAGCGGGATTTTCGGAGTTATGGACATGAATTCCAGGTTCCATTCCATTATCGTCGGATGCTTAAAAAAGATGCCTGAAATTGTTTCGTGTCCCCTATATCGTAGGTGCTTCGAGATACACGGCAAGCAAGGGGGGAGCGTCGTGGCATTCGTTCGTGCTGTAGAACCGGTTCATAAGGGAAAATCGGAGCAAGTTCCCTGAACCGGAGACAGAAGACTGAAATCAACAAAGATTTGAAGCGCCTGGTCATTTATTGCCCGGGCTATGATTTGCGCCCGGTCCGCCACAGTTTCCCTTTGATCCGCGCGGAATTCGAGAATTTTCTGAAGATCAGGAAACTCGATGGGGACTTTACTCAACTCAGCGAAGGTCTCGATCCTGGCGGGTCCACCGCACTTTGGAGCGGCAGAGTAGATTGGCCGGAACGCACCGTTGGAGCACGGTTCGTACAACTCGGCTGGCAGGACGTGATCAAACCTGATTTTGAACGGTCGTGGTTGCACGCGGCGGTTGATGCAATTGGAGCATTCTATAACTATGCGCGTGCCGGAGGATATCACGCCGCGTTGAAAAGCAACTGGGCGCACGGGCTATTCTGTCTTTATCCGGCAATCGGATTTACCCTGTATCTTGCTACGAGCCTGCTGCCGCCGGTCCTGCTGGCACCGGCGGTTCTCCGTGTCGCTGGTGACGCCGCACCGCAAGGTTTTGCCGAACTGTTCTCCTGGTTCGTCCTTCTGGGAGGGGCCGGTTTGTGGATGGCCGCAGTCCATGCGCTCGTATGCCGGTTGGAGCGTACAACCTATTTCCGTTATCTCATCAACAGCTGGCACTTCATGGCCCGGCTGGCTCGGAATGAGCATGACGAGATGCAGGCGCGGATCGAGGAATTCGCGGATCTGATCGTTACCTTGAACGCGCAGGCGGAAGAGGATGAGGAACTCGTTTTCCTTTCGCACAGCTGCGGAACCTTCGTGGCCATTTACATCGTCGCCGCGGTTTTGCGCCGTCAGCCGCATATCGGACAGCGCGCCGGCGGGTTCTCGTTTGTGACCCTCGGCCCTGCGTTCGATTGTCTTGGCGGCTTTGGGGCGGAGCACGGTTTCGGCGAGGCTATGGCAACGGTCGCACGGTCTGGCGTCGACTGGACCGATATCTACGGACCCCATGATCCTGTGTGCGGGGGACGAACGGCCCCGGTGGCTCGTTACGCCTCATCCGCGTCAGCCGATCCAAAGATGCCGGAGCCAAGACGGTTCAGCGTTTGCATTCCAGACAGGATGTCGGCGGAACTGTTCCGTCATCTGCGCTTCCGATTCTTCCGACTCCATTTCTGCTATTTTTTCGCGTCGGAGCGTCCAGGATTGTTCGATTTTTACCGGTTGACCCTTGGACCCAGGAAGGCGGTCGCGCAGCTCAAGGCCTGGGCGGAGGGGCGGGACTAGAGCATCGGGCAATAAGTCTGCACCATTTGATGTTGGAAAGCAGCTCATTCGGCAAGGCGCGTCGCGCAGGGCGATGCGGTGTATCGGGCAAGCGGCGCAACGCTGTCGAGGGGCTGCTTTCCATCACCCGAAGGGCCGGTCTCCTTTGCCCGCTGACATCGTTGGATCGCACTTGTGGTGGGAAACACCACTGCGCGCAATCCGCCTTGTCAGCAGACAAGGGAGATCCGGTCAAATGGTGCAGAGTTATCGCACGATGCTCTGGAGCATCCGCCGCATGGCGCAAAGAAAAACCGGCGGCATTCGTCAAAATGCCACCGGTGCGCGCTGAGTTGAGCTGTCGTTGCCTTAGGCGGCCGCGCTTTCCGGCTCGATTTCGATACCTTCCTCACCGGCCTTGAGCGTGACCCTGGAAATCTCCTCGCCATTCATCTGTGCCGTCAGGAAGGCACGGGAGAGCTTTGGCAGGAGATCGTTGGTCAGGATGTTGTCGATCATCCGCCCGCCACTGTCCGGATCGCGGCAGAGCGAGACGATATGCGCGACCACGTCGTCGCCATAGACGAGTTCCGCGTCCCGGTTCTCCTTGACCCGCTTGACGATCCGGTTGAGTTGCAGGCGGACGATGAAACCGAGCATGGACGGCGACAGCGGATAATAGGGGATCGTCACGATGCGGCCGAGCAGGGCCGGCGGGAAGACGTCCAGCAGCGCAGGGCGCAAATTCTCGGCGAGCTGCTCCGCGTCGGGTGCATTCGGATCGGTGGCCGCCATCGCCGGATCGCTGGAAACCGGTGCATCCAGCATGTGGCTGGCCGCGTTCATGATGGTTTCCGTGCCGACATTCGACGTCAGCAGGATCAGCGTGTTGCGGAAGTCGATCTTCCGGCCCATGCCGTCTTCCATCCAGCCTTTGTCGAACACCTGGAAGAAGATCTCGTGCACGTCCGGATGGGCTTTTTCCACCTCGTCCAGAAGCACGACGGAATAAGGCTTGCGCCGGACGGCTTCCGTCAGGCGGCCGCCTTCGCCATAACCGACATAACCGGGAGGCGCGCCCTTGAGGCCGGAGACCGAGTGGGCTTCCTGGAATTCGGACATGTTGATGGTGATGAGATTGTCTTCGCCGCCGTAAAGCGCTTCGGCGAGCGCAATGGCCGTCTCCGTCTTGCCTACGCCGGAGGGGCCGCACAGCATGAACACGCCGATCGGCTTGTCCGGGTTGCCGAGCTGTGCGCGACTGGTTTCGATGCGCTTGGCGATCATGCCGAGACCGTGCGCCTGACCGATCACGCGTTTGTTCAGACTGTCGGCGAGATTGAGAATGGTTGCCATCTCGTCCTGAACCATGCGCCCGACCGGAATACCGGTCCAGTCGGAGATGATCGTGGCGACTGCGTCGTCGTCGACATAGGCAAAGACCATGCGGTCTTCTTCCGGAATCCGGGCCAGAGCCGCCCGCTTTTCCGCCAGCGCGGCGCGCACCGCCTCTTCGTCCTCGAGGTCGACATCGAGATCCAGCTCGATATCATCTATCGCGACGAGGGCGGGGCCTTCCCCGTTTTCGTCTTCCCCGCTCACGGTTTCCGGCATTGGAGCCGGCTCGCCGTTTTTCAGCTGGGCAAGGGCGGCGTTCAGGCGGCGGATGCCGGCGACAAGCTTGCGTTCGTCCTCCCAAGCCTTCCGGATGTCGTCTATGGCGCTTTCGGTTTCCGTAATCGCAGCATTGAGCGTTTCAAGCTGCTCCTTCGCCTCAAGACCGAGTTCGGCATCGTTCAGCAATGCCTGGACTTCGGTCTCCAGAAAACCCTTCTTGGCGAACAGGTCCGACAGTTTCGCGGGCTGGGCGGCCTGCGAGATGTTGACCTTCGCGGAAGCGGTGTCGAGAACGCTGACGGCTTTGTCCGGGAGCTGCCGGGCCGGGATGTAGCGGCGGGAGAGCGACACCGCGGCTTTCACCGCGCTGTCGAGAATGCGCACCTGGTGATGCCCTTCCATCGGTCCGAGCAGGCCGCGAACCATGGTGAAGCACTTTTCTTCATCCGGTTCATCCACCTGTACCGGCTGGAAACGGCGGGTGAGGGCCGGGTCTTTCTCGAAATGCTGACGGTATTCCGCCCAGGTGGTGGCCGCCACCGTGCGCAGCGTGCCGCGCGCCAGAGCCGGTTTCAGAAGGTTGGCCGCGTCCCCGGTTCCGGCGGCGCCGCCCGCACCGACCAGCGTATGGGCTTCGTCGATGAACAAGATGGTTGGCACGATGGATGCGTGAACCGCGTCGATGACCGCGCGCAGGCGTTTTTCGAACTCCCCCTTCATGGAGGCCCCGGCCTGAAGGAGGCCGAGATCGAGCGCGCAGAGGCGCGTTCCGAGCAGAGCGGGCGGAACGTCGCCCGCGACGATCTTCTGGGCGAACCCTTCCACGATCGCGGTCTTGCCGACGCCGGCTTCCCCGGTGAGGATCGGGTTGTTCTGGCGGCGGCGCATCAGCACGTCGATGACTTGGCGGATTTCCTCGTCGCGCCCGACGATGGGATCGAATTCGTTCGCCCGGGCCCGGGCCGTGAAATCGACGGTGAACTGGGTAAGGGCGTCTTCGCCGACACCGCTGCCGGGAGCTGCCTCGGCACCGTCGCCGCCGGCGGCGGCCGGTGCCGTCTTCGGTCCGGAGCCGTCAATCGGACGGGCGCCTGTCTCGGAGGAAGCGCCGGCAATGGCGTCCAGGTCGCGAATGATCACATCCCGGTTGAGTTTTTCGAGCGCGGGAGAATATCCGCAAAGCTGACGCCACGAACTCCTGTCGCCCATCACGGCAATCAGCACATAGGCGGAGCGGATCTTGTAGTCGCCGTAGCGCAGCGTGCCCTCGAACCAGGCCCGCTCGAGAGCTTCCTGGAAAGGCGCTGACATGGACGGCAATTCGGTCTGGTTGATCTTCAGACCGGCGATCGCCTCCTGCAGATCCGCGTGGACCTTGCCGACATCGATACCGAAATGGCGCAGGATATGGACGAAATCGGTGTTCTCGTCACGGGCGAGGTAATAAAGCCATTGCAGAATCTCAAGATGCCGGTGGCCGGAGCTCTTGGTCAGGCGCATGGCCTTTTCCAGGCAATCGTAGCTGACGGTGGTCAGTTTGTTGGCAACGGTTTCAACAAGAATGTCACTCATGGCGTCGGCCTTTCAAATTAGAGACCTATTGATAAACGGTGGTATGGCGGCGCACGGGCCTGAAACGGGTATCTGTCAGCATGTCCTCGTCCTCCTCGTCGATGTCCTCATCGGCCTCTTCGGCAGCCGGTTTCAGCCAGCCGATATGGCCGAGTGTCGCCGAGTTGCCGCCGTCCATCTGGACCGCTGAGGCGCATCGTTTAGGGAGGGCGAGTTCAATTTCATATTCGATCTCAAGACCCAGATAGAAATCTATGAGATCGAAGAGTTTTTCAGTCCACGGATTGGGTTTTGTCCGTGTCGGCGGCAGGAACCTGCGGTATTCGTCGAGCGAGCGGGTATAGATCCGGATACGGATCTTGTCGCTGACGCTGTAGACCTTGGCGCCGACAATGGTATCGGCGCCCAGCCGTCCGGCGCCGCCTGGACCGAGCCCGCCGAGGCTGAGCTGGTCGTCCCTGTCCAGATGGAGCCAGGTGCCGACGCACTGGTCGATCTCCACCTTCACGCCGAAGACGCCGGTGATCAGGTCCTTCAGGCGTGCCGCGCTCTTGGACTTGGGCGCCATCTGGCCCGCGTAGAGCAGCTTCAGCCGGTCGTCGATCCGGTCGAGGCCGCGGTAGATCGGCGAGCCGATGCCGATCTCCGAGCCGAGATAGGCCAGGAACCGGTCGTCGTCCGGGCGGTCGTGCTGCACGATCGGCCGCGCATCGGCCCAGGCCCGGAAGAAAAGCTGAATGAAGCGGTTGTTGAAGACGTCGAGGAAGCGCGGGAAACTGTCTTCGCCCTTGAGCCCCCACATGATGGCTTCGTCCGTATAGGGCGCGGGCAGGGCGCCCTGCGGACCGAGCAGCCCGAGGAACCGTTCCAAGAGCACCAGGTCGCCCATGCCGTCGCGGGTGGCGCGTTCGATGGTCGATGGTGCGAATTCGCTCGACGGGTCCTGGCCGAAGCGGACGATGTCCTCCATCAGCCGGCGGCTCTTGCCGATCCGGGGCGGAGCCGGTTCGTCGGCCTTTTTCGGACTGTTCACGCCGGAAGACTCGGCCCCCGGCGCGGTCTGGCCTTCCAGCATCCGCAACACGGAAAGAAGATCGTGGCCGCCGGGATGTTTCTGGATCCGGTCGCTCAACGCGGCCAGCAGCGACGCGTATTGCTGCTGGACGGGCACCTCGATCCGGGGTTCTGCCGGCGGTGCCGGCTCGGCGTCCGCATCCGCACCGGCCGCGGCAGGTTCGGCCGCCTCTGCCGGCGTCGGCTCTTCTTGCGGCTGCGCGTCTTCTTTAGCGGAGGCTGCAGGCTCCGCGTCGGGCGGAGGCGCCTGATCGTCCGCGGGCGGTTCTGCCGTTTGTGGCCGGACGGTTTCCACCGGTTCTGGAGCCGGTTCGGTTTCAGGCAGAGTTTCAGCCGGCGGGCCGGGGGCTTCAGCGGCAGGATCGTGATCCCAGACAGACAGATCTTCCGCGTCCTGCTTGGGCCACAGGGTGGATTTGGAGCCGCCGAACTGCAGGACCGTTTTGTCCCGCGCCGAGGCTCTGTCCGGGGCATCGGCCTCCGCAAGCTGATCCTTGTCCTTCTTGCCGCTCATAGGATCCCTTTCGCTCCGATCCTCGGCGGCCATTTCATGATCGTGCCCCGTTCGGTTGTGGTGATCACGCATTGGGTGAAGTGATTGATCGAGGCGTATTCGGCGATGAACCGGTCCAGCACCGCCCCCATGAGAAACGCGCTGGCGCCCTCGAAGGCCTTGTCGTCGAGCGTGATGGTCACCTCCAGGCCGCGGGCGACACCGGTGCCGGATTTCTGCTGAAGCCTGCGGACCACGGGACGGGTCGAGACGGAGCGGACGGACTGGGCCTGGCGGTCCGCCGAATTGTCGGCAAGAGGAGCGAAGACGCTCAGAATATCGCGGAACGACCGGCCGTCCTGACCGGCGGCGTCGTGAACCAGGCCGGTATGATTGAGGGCGAGAATATTGATCAGCCGCCAGGCGATCGCGCCCGAGTGGCCTTCCTCGCCAAGCCGTTCGTTGTAGGAAAGCAGCGGCGGCCGGGGGGCGGTGGGGCCGGCGACGCAATCGACCTTGAGGCTGACATCTTCGAGGACGCGGAAGTCGCCGATATCGGACTTGTCGGCCGTGCTGCCGACGGGAAGGTCGGCCGCCAGCGACCGGTTGGAGGCCATCACCTTGAGCGAGAGTTCCGCGAGCCGCTTGTCGCCGCTGTGAAGCAGGGCGGCCGCATGGGCGCCGCTGGAAATCGAAATGAAGGTTTCCGTGCCGATATAGGGGCTCGGCTGCATGCGCCGCAGTTCCGAGGACGACTGGCGGCGCGGCAGGCGGCGGATGGTATAGAACCATTCGTGCCCGGCTTTTTCCGTGTCCGGCGCAACGCTGTAGAGCGGTTCGACGGCGCGTCTTTCGCCTCCGGAAAAATGGGCGTTGACCTCGGTCACCGAATGAACCTCGTAGTCGAGCGGACGGGTGCGGTCGGTGATCACCGCGAATTCGTGCTGACCCTTCTTGATCGGAACCCGGTCGGTCTGGCGTTCGAACAGGTTGACCGCCGGGGCCGAATGAAGGGCGAAGATCTTGTGTTCGACATGCGCCGGCAATCTTGTGTCGGCTTCGTCGAAGACGAACACCAGCTCGAAGGATTTCGCGTTGACCCGGTCGAGATAGCGGCGAAGGCCCGTAAGGCGGAACCCCAGGAAGCTGCGCGGGAAATTGAAATAGTCGCGCAGATAGTCGAAGCCGACGAACATCCTGCGGTCGTTGCGCAGCATGGCGTCTTCCTCGTCGAACCCGAGTTGGCGGATGGCATCGACGGGCATGCGCTGAAGCGACGCCTGGCCGTAAGCGTCTTCCGTTCTGAGATAGAGCGCGATCGTGTGGCCGAAGATCTGTTCATAGACCTTGGCGGCCAGATCGATCGGGCCGATCAGCCGGACGGGCAGTTCGTCGATCCGGCAGCCCGCGACCTGATATTCCGGCTTCTTGAGTGCTTCCTTCGCGGAGACCTCGTTTTCGGGGTCTTCCGCCATGCGGTGGGTGAGGGTGATGGAAAGTCCAGCCCTTGCCCGCCTGTCCTCGGCCATATCCGCGCCGAGCCCGGAGATCTGAGCGGCGGAACTCAGGTACCGCGCCTCGGTCAGTTCCAGCGGCGTGAGGACGATCGGAGCCGAGAGGGTGAACCGGCAGCGCACTTCGCCCCGGCGCTCGCGGAAGACCGCTTCCATGGGGGCATGACGGTTGATCTTGATGCCGTTGCGCAAATTAGCGTCGCCGTATTTCGGCATCACACGGGCAAGCACCATGGAGGGAATGGGAGCGAGCGCCGACGGATAAAGCTGTTCGAACAGGTTGGACGTGAATTCGGAGAATTCGTGCTTCATCTTGAGCTGGACGCGGGCCGCCAGGAAGGCCGCACCTTCAAGCAGGCCCGAAAGCATCGGGTCGGACCGGTCCTCCAGGAGACCGCCCAGGCGCTCGGCCACCGCCGGATAGGCTTCGGCAAAGGCCGCGCCTTGTTCCCGCAGATAGGTGAGTTCCTGATTGTAGAGGTCCAGAAATTCCCGGTTCATGCGGTTGCCCCGATGATTTTGATCCGGCCGAAGGCGGGATCGACGTCGGCAATGAATTCGCTGCCGACCCTGACCGGGTCGCAGCGGATTTCCGCCTTGATCAGAAAGCGGACCTTGAAGGTGTCGCCCTCGGCCTCCTCGTCTCGGACCACCTTGAGCGTGCGCGGATCCATGCGCGGTTCGAAGCGGATGAGGGCTTCGCGAATGTCGTCCGCCAGCCTGTCGATCCGCACCGTGTCGACCACGTGAACGGAGAGGTCCGGCAGACCGAAATTGAGTATGGATGTCTGAACTTCCGGGTAGTCCGACAGATCCTGCGTGGAATTCAGGTTCACGGTGTTCAGGAGTGCCTGGAGGTCTCGGCGCACTTCGGAAAGCAGGGTATGTTCCGAAACCCCGTAGGCCCGGGAAAGCCGCCGGCCGGAGCGGAGTTTCTGTCCGCCGGCGGCCTCCTTGTCACGCGCCTTGGAGGCCTTGTAGTCCGGGTCGTCCATGGCCCGGAACGCCCACATCAGCGGGGAGTGCATTTTCACATTCGATTTAGCCATTGGCTACGCCCACGCTGACTGCTGCCTCATGATCAAATTACTGAAACTGCCGGTGGTGCCTGTCCGGCAGCAGCGGAATTCTCCGCCAAATATCCTGAAAAAGAATTGGCTGCCGCGCAATGAGGCGGCAGCCATTCCGGCCAAAAAAGCCTTATTTCTTTTCGTTTGCCGCGATATCCCAGGCAAACTCCGGAGCAGCGCCCTTCGAACCGTCCGGCTTCTGTTCGGTGTAGATGTACTTGTACTCACCGAAGTTCAGCGTGACGCTTTCCGTGATGCGGTCGTCGGACCCGCTGCCACCGGTCGAAACGTTGGTGACGATAATGTCCTTCATTTCGATCTTGATGTATTCCAGCGGGCTGTCGCCGGCGGCTTTGCGCACAAACAGCGTGCCTTTGGTGATGTGCTTGCCGGTGGAAACATGCTGGAGCAGCACCGGGGTCGACTTGTCGACGAATTTGGTGACGCTCAGATCCTGAAAGTGTGCCTTGCCGGAACCGGAGCCGGAACCCATGTGGGTCGTGCCGGACTGGGAAGCACCCCAGGACCAGGACAGGACGTCAATCTTGTCCTTGTGGGTTTTGTCTTGTGCTTCGCCTTTGATTCCATCAAGTTCGAGATAAAAATCGACAGCCATTTTAATAGATCCTCTTGGTTGTTGACGGCCAGATGAAATTTGTTTGGCCTATGTCTAACTATTCCTGACAACTACCTCGGACCTCACGGTCCAAACCCCTAGGCGCATAAGCGTCTTGTTTGCACCTCCACCCGGTGAAATTACCGGGGTGCATCCCGAAGGATGCCTGCCGGGAGAGCGGGCCTCCGCCCTCCTGGCAATTCTTGAAAATCAGTTTCCGTCTTGCGGAATACGGGAAGCCAGGCTCATACCGATGTCCATGCCTTCCAGCTGATAATGCGGACGAAGGAAGAACTGGGCCCGATAGTAGCCGGGGTTTTCCTCGTCGGGGACGATGGTGACCTTGGCTTCCCGAAGCGGCTTGCGCGCTTTGGTTTCCTCGGTCGAATTGTCCGGGTCGCCATCGACGTAGTCCATGATCCAGTCGTTCAGCCAACGCTGAAGCTGGGCGGATTCCTTGGTCGAACCGATCTTGTTGCGCACCATCACCTTGAGATAATGGGCAAAACGCGTGGTCGCGAACATGTAGGGCAGGCGGGCGGACAGGTTGTCGGATGCGGTCGCATCCTTGCCGTCCGGGCCGGAGAACTGCCTCGGCTTGAAGACGGACTGGGCACCCAGGAAGGCCGCCTGGTCCGTGTTCTTGCGGTGGATCAGCGGGATCAGACCCAGGCGGGAGATTTCATGCTCCCGGCGGTCGGAAATCGCGACTTCCGCAGGACATTTCTGGTCGACGCCGCCATCGTCGGTTTCGAACACATGGGTCGGCAGTTCTTCGACCAGGCCGCCGCTTTCCACGCCGCGGATACGCACGGTCCAGCCGTATTCCTTGTAGGCCTTGTTGATGTTCGAGGCCATGGCGTAGGCGGAGCTCATCCAGGCGTAATTGTCGTGGCTGTCTTCGCCGAATTCCTCTTCGAAGGCGAATTCCTCGACCGGGTCGGACTTGGCGCCGTAAGGCTGGCGGGCAAGCACGCGCGGCATGGTGAGGCCCAGGTAACGGGCATCTTCAGATTCCCGCAGGGTGCGCCACTGTGCGTGGATCTCCGTGTCGAAGATTTTCGACAGGTCGCGCTTCGCCGGGAGTTCCGTCCAGCTGTCCATCTGCATGAGCTGCGGATCCGCCGCTGCAAGGAACGGAGCGTGCGCCGCCGATGCGATTTTCGCCATTCCGCGCAGGATGGTGATGTCCTGTGCCTCGTGGGTGAACTCGTAGTCGCCGACGAGACAGCCGTAAGGCTGGCCGCCGAGCTGGCCGAATTCAGCCTCGTAGATCTGCTTGAACAGCGGGCTCTGGTCCCATTTGGCGCCACGATAGCTCTTCAGCACGCCGGCCAGCTCGTTCTTGGAGATGTTCAGGAACCGCAGCTTCAGCGTGGCGTCGGTTTCCGACTGGTGGACGAGATAATCCAGGCCGCGCCAGGCGCTTTCCAGTTTCTGGAATTCCGGAGCGTGAATGATTTCGTTCACCTGTTCCGTCAGCTTCTCGTCCAGCTTGGCGATCATCTCGTCGATGGTGTCATAGACATCGTCCTTGATCAGCGTCTGGTCGGACAGAGCCTCCGAGAGGAACGTCGACATGGCGTTGTCGACAAGTGCGTTGGCCGTTTCGTTCTCGCTCTTGATGCGGAAATTCTGCTTCAGGATCGAGGCGAATTCCTCGGGGCTTTTCTCACCCGCGACTTCGCCGGCAGCAGCGCCGCTGGGTTGTGCGCTGGTATCGGTGTTGCTCATTTATGCCTCCTCAGTGTCGCCGCCGTCTTCAGCGTCGCCTGCCGAATTCGTTTTTTCGGATTCGATCTGCTTGGCCAGGGCCTGCATCAGCGCCGGATCGCGCGTCAGCTCTTCAAGCTGGCTGATCGCCTGCACACGGCCGTCCATCATGGTGCGCAGAGCCGCAAGGCTGCGGCGCGCATCAAGAAGTTTCTTCAGGGCCGGAACCTGTTCGGCAACCTTGCCCGGGGTGAAGTCGTCCATGCTCTTGAAGCGGAGCTGGACGCCCATCTTGGAGTTGTCCTCGCCCGACAGCTTGTCTTTCACCGTGAAGGAGGTGCCGGGTTCGATGGCTTCCATCCGCTTGGTGAAGTTGTCCATGTCGATGTCGAGAAGCTTGCGTTCATCGATATCGGATTTCTCGACGCCGGGATTGTCGCCCGAAAGGTCGGCCATAATGCCCATGACGAAGGGCAGCTCGACCTTCTGTTCTGCGTCGAACGGATCCTCGTAGAAAATATGAACACGAGGAGGTCTGTTACGCTTGATAAAGCCTTGCCCGCTATTCGATGCCATTGTACTTGCCTTTCATATCCTTGACCTGTTTTTCTTAGGTCAAATTTAGTCAAATACTCACGCAGAGCGTCCTGAAATTTTTATTGTTATGATTCTGCGTTTTGTCTTGTTGATCTCTATTTAATGGAATTGCTGGTGGGCGGAAGTGATCACAGTCACAGGTTCGCCGCTTTAGAAATTTTCTTTCAAATAATTGAGGACCCGAATATTGAGGACCCGTTGGCTCTGTGAGTCAAGAAAGAAGCACGGAAACGCTAGGGAAGCGGGTCTGTTTTATCATGTCTCCTCTTCATTCTTCCTCTGGCCTGAGGAACAGGTTGAGCAGGCCCGTGAAGGAGCCTGAGCTCATGTTCTGCGCCTCTTCCAGAAGGAGTGGGATGGGGCTCGTGGGCTCGTTGGAAGAATAATAGCCCTTGACCGCGGCGATGCCCTTCATGGCGTCGCTCCGGTTTTCGATGACCATGACCCCGAAATCGTCGATATCGCCGAGATCCGGGTCATCGTGTTCGTTGAGATCGATCAGCCTGTCATTGGACAGTTGCAGGCCGCTTGTTCCCAGAAGCAGCGCCACGTCGTCGAACCGTCGCGGCATCAGGATCTTCAACGCGTCGAGATAGGATTTTCCGACAAGTCCGCGCGCCTCGCGCACCAGGAACAGGGCCGGGTGCGACGGTTCGCGGGAGGCGAAATACTCCTCGACCGCATCCAGGATCAGCTTTGCCTGGGCCGCGTTGCGGATTTCGGACTGGGAGGCGGCGCCGGTCGAGGCGTCGGCCGTATCCTCGTCGCTGCCCGCCTCGTCAGCCTCCTCTTCCGAATCCGGGGTAAGGCGGCCGAGCCGGGTGTTCAGCTCCTTGCCGATGTCCTGCACCAGCGTGGTGAGATCTTCATAGTCGGGCGGGGCCGCCTTGGCGCCGCCTTCCTTGAGTTTCTCCGTACAGATGCTGGCGATCGCCTGCAGCTCGCCGGGCAGGTCGCCGAGGTCGCTGAGGATCTCGTCGACCTCGTCCTGCTCCAGTTCGCCGGAGGTCAGAGCCGCTTCGATCGCGCCGAGCGAAATCGTGTGTTCGTCAGGCCTGGCGGTGGCATTGCCGGCCGCGATCTGGATCGAACGGTAGCTGATGGGGCCGCTTCTGCGGGTCTTGATCAGCGGAGCGGCTTCGAGCGGCAGGGTGACGGTCGGCCGGTTGTTGAGCGCTTCGAGCGCGCCCATCCGTTCCATGTGGCCGAAATCGGCGTCGGACGGATGCACTTCGTCCCAGTGGTTTTCCACAAGCCTGCGGATGATGCGCACCGCGTTGGTGAAAAGATGGATCTGGCCGCTGAGGAGGCTGAACTGCGCGAGCAGGACCAGCAGTCTCAGGTCTCTGGATTGCTTCAGGAAGCCATCCATCTGTTTGAAGAGATCGGTAAAATCGATTTCGGAACGGTCAAACTCGCTGAACCGCTCCGGCAGCAGTTCCTCGCACGAATCCATGAGGGCGGCGAAGGCGGGTTCGGTGTCGTAGAGATCCGGGCCGCAGCCAGCACCAGGAGACACTTCCGTGCCATATGTTTCCGGATCAAAACTCATGCCTGCTCCCTGCCAGGATCAAATTGTTCCAGCCGGCGGGAAACCGGCTGGACAGATATTATTAAAAAAGAACTTTATTCAACAACAAGCTTGCTTTCGACACGGCGGTTCGCCGGGTCGTTGACATCTGCCACCTTCGGGCGGGTCTTTCCGTAGCCGACGGTTTTCAGCCTGTCCCGGCCGACACCGAGCGTGACGAGATATTCCGTGACCGCCTGGGCCCTGTCTTCGGAAAGACGCTGGTTATAGGGCGCCGATCCGATACCGTCCGTGTGTCCCTCGATGAGGAAGGTTGCGCCCGCGAGGTCCGGGTCGGCGATGCCCTTCGCGAATTCGCGCAGGTTCGCCTTGGCGGCGGGGCTGAGACGGGCAGAGGCGTATTCAAAGGAAACCAGCAGGTTGAAGCCTTCGCCGACGGCCTTGGTCTCGGGGTCGGCCGCAAGGGCTTCTGCGGTCCCGGCCGGCTGGCCGTTGGCATCGCTGCCCGTTTCGGATTTGACGGCCACGTGGCCGCCGCCTTCCTTGCCGGCATCCGGGTTACACTCGTCCCGCGTTCCGATGCACAGGGCCCGGCTGGTACCGGTCGGCTTCAGGGAGCGGGTCTTCATCTGCTTGAAGTGACGGGTCACGTCATCGGCGGAATAGGTCGCGTCCTGCGCAGACGCCGCCTGGTAGCCGGCGGACAGGCCGTTAAGCGTAAGGGTGAGCGCCGCCGCCATCAGAAGACGGCCGGGCGTGAAGCGACGGGATTTGTTCCGGTCACACGGGGTGTTAAGTGCGGTCACGATTTCAATCCTCCTTGTGGAGTGTTCGAATGCATTGTGGCTTATGGGTTCCGAAATGCATCGTGCCATATCAAAAAATTTATAGGTGTGGCAAAAGTCACTAAAGTGCGATTTGCCGCCAGTATGTCGATTTGCGCCCAATAAGCAAGAGGAGGCGTGAGCGTAACGTTATTGAGGTGGTTAATTAATAAAGCGATTCCTCCCGCAAAAATCATGGACAATTGCGTAAGGCGTATTACAACGTTTGGTCATGTGGGGGTAGTGTTTAAAGTATTTGCATCAATTGTGTTGTTGAGCACATTATTTTTGACGGAAACGCATTAGGTTCTGATCGAGATCGGCGGAAACGCCTGCAGAAGTCAGGTACCACACAGTATTTCCGAGGAGAACTTCGTGGCCCAGGGACAACTTAAACAAGCCAACCGGATGGCCGAGCTGACCTCGGTCTTTGGGAAGGACGAGCTTTCCGTCGTCACCATCGAGTGTAACGAAGGCCTGAGCGAAGATTACGAAATTCGCCTGGAGGTCGTCAGCCAGCAGGAAGATCTGGATTTCGACAAGGCAATCGCGACCCATATGACCGTGAAGGTCGTCACCAATAACGGCGATACGCGTTATTTCGACGGCCTTCTGACCGATGCCAAATGGCTCGGTTACCGGGACTCCTATTATATTTACAGACTGACATTGCGTCCCTGGTTCTGGTTGCTTACCAAAAATGCCAATTGCCGGATTTTCAAGGATAAAACGGCGCCGGACATTATTTCGGAAGTCCTCGGCGCCCATGATTTTTCCGATTTTCAGGACAAGCTGACCGAGAGCTACGATACGATCCACTATTGCGTTCAGTACCGGGAATCGGACTACGATTTCTGCTGCCGGCTGATGGAGGAATTCGGGATCTCGTATTTCTTCGAGCACGAGGACGGCAAGCACAAGATGATCCTGGCGGATGCCAAATCGTCCTACAGCCCGATCGTCGGCGATTCCACCATCCCCTTCATTCCCCTTGGCGGCGACAGCCAGCGGGATGAGGAACATATCTATCACTGGATCCCGAGCCGGAAGTTCCGGACAGGTAAATTCGCGGTCAACGATTACGATTTCGAGAAGCCGAATGCGTCCCTGAAAGCGGATCGCGACGCGGGATCCAAGTACCGTGCCGGCTCGCTGGAAAGCTACGATTATCCAGGCCGGTACACGGAAAAGGACACAGGCACCAAATACAGCAACATCCGCCTGGAAGCGGAACAGGCGGCCGACAAGCGTATTGAAACGGCCGGCGAGGTGCCGCGCCTGTTTGCGGGCGGCCTGTTCACGCTGAAGGATCATCCGCACGGTCCGCAGAACCGGGAATACCTGGTCGTCCGCGCCAGCCATCAGATCATCACCGAGCAGTACCGCAGCGGCGGCGCCGGTGCCGGCGCGCAGGGCGAGGCCTACACGGGTACCTACGAGGTTCTGTCTTCCGACACCCCCTTCAGGACTCCGGCCGTCACGCGCAAGCCGCGCATCCCCGGTCCGCAGACGGCAAAGGTCGTCGGACAGGGCGAGATCGATGTGGACGAGTACGGCCAGATCATGGTCGAATTCCACTGGGACCGCGACAAGACCCAGTCCCGTCGGGTGCGGGTGGCCCAGGTCTGGTCCGGCAAGAACTGGGGCGGCATCTACATCCCGCGCGTCGGCCAGGAGGTGATCGTTCAGTTCCTGGAAGGCGATCCGGACAAGCCGATTGTTATCGGAACGGTGTATAATGCCGACAACATGCCGCCTTACTCCCTGCCGGGAGAGAAGAACAAGGCGGGCATCAAGTCCGACTCGACCACGGGCGGCGGCGGCTACAACGAGTTCGTTCTGGACGATTCAAAAGGCCAGGAACTCATCGGCGTGCACGCCCAGAAGGACATGGAAACCGTCATAGAAAACAACGAGTCGCTGCACGTCAAAAACTGCCGCGACACCAAGATTGATGTCGACCGGACCGAAAAGGTCGGCCGGAACACGACGGAAAAGATCGGCATGAACTGGAAGGTGACTGCCGGCATGAAGATCGAATTCATCTGCGGTGCCAGCAAGATCGTCATGACGCCAGCCTCGATCAAGATCGAGTCGCCCATGATCGACGTCAAGGCTTCGGGTATCCTCAATGCCCAGGGCACGCTGACCACTGTCAAGGGCAATGCATTGTTGACGCTGAAAGGCGGACTTGTTCTGATCAACTAGCACCGCGGTCCGAAAGGCACGACGGCAGGAACAAGCGGCAACAAGAACAAACGGAGTAGAGCGATGGGATCTCGTATCCGCTTTACCAAGGCAAAACAGGTTTTTGAAACCTATCCCGAATTGTCGGAGACGGTGAGCGAACCGTCTTCCGACATCGCGCCGCAGGACTATGCGCTGGAGCTTCAGGAAAGCGAAGAGCCATTGGCGGCACTTGCTTATTTCGCCCATGCACTGCCGAAACGGGAATCCGTCTGGTGGGGCATGAAATGCGTGGCCGGGCTGAACGGTGCGAAAACCGAGGCCGAACGCCGGGTCCTGGATTTGAGCGAGACCTGGGTGCGGGAAGGTGACGAGGAAGCCCGCGCGGCCGTACACGCGGCCGCCGAAGCCGCCAAGACGGACAGCGCTGTCGTCTGGATCGGTCTCGCGGCCGGCTGGTCGGGTGGATCGCTGTCGCCAAATCCGGATCATCGGGTCGAGATGCCCGATGATCTGACCGCAAAAGCGGTCAATACCGCCTTGCTGATCGCGCTTGGCTCACTGGAGCCCGGCAAGCGGGACGAGGCGCTCAAATCGTGTCTTTCGGCCGGTCTGTCCTTTGCCGAAGGCGGTTCGATGCCCGTCGTCAGCTTCAAGGGGCAGGCTTCGGCCTTGTCGTAAGTAATCCGGGGGACGTACAGGAATGCGCATTACGCTGCAGATCGAGAATGTCGATCGGCTCGAAACCGGCGGTCAGGTGTCCTATAGTTGCGCCGATCGCGGGTTCGATATCGGCCGGCATGAGCATCTCGACTGGAGCTTGCCGGACCCACACAGGGTCGTGTCCGGCAAACACTGTGAGGTGCGCTTCGAGGGCGGCCAGTTCGTTCTCTACGACATTTCCACCAACGGCACGTTCCTGAACGGCAGTCCCAACCGTATGGACAAGGCCCATGCGCTGCGCAGCGGCGACCGGCTGATGATCGGGGACTACATCATTTCCGTGGCGCTCGAGGATGGCGAAAGCGTCGGGGGAGGGATGGCGGCAGGCTCTTCGTCGATGCATCATCCCGAACAGCCTCTCTGGAACGCTCCCCAGCCCGCCGCACCGGCGGCTCAGGAACCTGCCTGGCCTTCGGCCCCGTCTTCTGCGCAGCAAGCCCCTTATCCGGTTCAGGATTCGGGTGGTCCGTGGGCATCGCCCTCGTCGGGAATGGAGGGCCGCCATGCCCCGCCGTCCTCGGCTCCCGGAATCGGCACGCCCGCCGACGATGTCTGGAGCCAGCAGGGCCACGGCTGGGGCAGCGCCGACCCTTCGCTTTATGACCCTCAGTCACAATTTCCCGAACGGGAAGCCGCAAGGCCCGCTCAGGCTGACCCGCTGGACCATCTGGCGGCGCAGCCGGAGCTTCACAGGCCGGATGCCGCAGCGCCGTCCGCGCAGCCGGATACCGGTTCCGCTTCGCCGTTCCCGTCGCTTTCGGATGAGCCTTCCGGCCAGAACGAACCGCTGTTCAACATGCCGGATCTCGGCGGTCCTGCTGAGGAGCCGGTTCCAAACGCTCCGCCGCCGCCGGCGGATAGCGCGCCGGCTCCCGAAGCCGCGCCGCCGTTTCCCGAAGCTCAGGTCTGGGGAGAACCGGCCGCCGAACCCGCCGCCAGTCCGCCCGCACCGGAAACAATCCCGCCCGAACCGGTGGCCGGGGCGGCAACCGCTCCCGCAGCCCCTGCCGCCCCTCCGCCCGAAGCTCGCACCGAAGCCGCCCAGCCGCCCGCGGCCCCGCAGCCGGCAGCGGTCAGTGTGGATTTCATCAAGGCCTTCGCGGAAGGGGCAGGGATCCCGGAGGCCGTTTTGGCGGGGCGGGATCAGGAGGAGTTTGCAAAAGAGCTCGGCATGATCTTGCAGGGTATTACCGGAGATCTGATGGGTCTCCTGCAGGCCCGCAGCCAGGTCAAGGCGATGACGCGCAATGCCAACCGGACGCTGATCAGCCGGAGCGGCAACAATGCGCTGAAGTTCTCGCCGACCCCTCAGATGGCCTTGCAGACGATGCTGTCCCAGGGGGCGGAAGAGAACGGCTACCTGCCGATGGACAAGGCCATGCGTGCCGCCTTCAAGGATATCCAGAAGCACCATGTCTGGACCTATTCGGCGATGCAGAAAGCGGCCGCACGGTTTGACGAGACCCTGTCGCCGGCTGCAATCGAGCGCGAGGGCCAGGTCGCAAAGAGCACGTTCGGAAATCAAAAGGCCAAACTCTGGGAGCGGATACAGGAACGTTGGGCGTCCCTGACGGGATCCTACGACGATGGCCTCGTCGGTGTTTTCACGCAGTATTTCACCGAAAGCTATGAAGAATTGACGAGTGAAGATCCGGAACAGAACTCCGGGCGGATTGATTAAAAACGTTTTTGAAATTCGATGAGCGCCCCGCGCGCTCTGTGTGTCAAGGAGCAACGCCTTTATGTCGTGGTATAGTAAGGTTGCGTGGACCGAGGGCCTGTTTTTGCGGCCGCACCACCTCCAGCAAAGCGACCGGTATGCGGAGCATCTGCTGGACGAGCGGATCCGGCTGGCCTCTCCCTATCCATGGGGCTTTTCCGATATCGAGATCGACCAGGATGTCGGCCAGCAATGCCGTTTTGCGCTGCGTCACGGGCGGGGCATTTTTCCGGACGGAACGGTGTTCAACTTTCCGGCGGACGGTACGCCGCCGCCTGCCATCGACGTGCCGGAAGACGCCGCCGGCCAGATCGTCTGGCTGGGCATGCCGGAAGTCACCGTCAACGCGGTTGAAGTGGCGAACGGCCGGGAAGATGCTGCGACCCGCTACATTCAGGGCCGGGAAACGATCATCGATTCCACCTCCGCCATCCGCCAGGAAGAGGAAATCGACGTTGCCCATCCCCGGCTGGTGTATTCCATCCGCTCCACGCCGCATCCGGGCCATGTCTGCCTGCCGGTCGCCCGGATCACCGAGATCAAGGATCGCATCGTCATCACCGACGGCTCGTTCGCGCCGCCCGTTCTTGCATGTCATGTGCACCCGGTCGTGACCGGCTGGATCGATTCCGTCATCGGCTGGGTCGAACGCAAGCTCAGCGAGCTGGCCCGCTATGCGGCCGATACGTCGGCCGGCGGCGGATTGCAGAATTTCGACTATCTGACCCTGCAGCTTCTCAATCGGACGCACCCGCTGCTGATGCATCTGCGCAAGTCCGCCTATGTGCATCCCGAACGCGTCTATTCCGAATTCCTGCAACTCGCGGGGGAGCTGGCGACCTTCGCGACCGAGGAACGCCGCGCGCGCAACTATCCGGTCTACGACCACGACAAGCTGCACGACATTTTCAAACCGGTTCTTGCTGACATCCAGGCCTTCCTGTCCGCCGGCTACGACCGCCGGGCGATCCGCCTGCCGCTGGAACAGCTCGCGCCGAACGCCTTCAAGTCGACGATCGTCGACCGCAACCTGTTCGCCCAGGCAAGCTTCGTGATCGAGGTGGCGGCCCGCCGTCCGCTGACGGAAATTCAGAACGAATTCCCGCGGCTCTTCAAGGTCGGCCCGTTCGGGCAGATGCGTCAGATCGTCTATTCCAACCTGCCGGGCATTCCCCTGATCCACATGCCTGTCCCGCCGGCGCAGATACGTGCCCTGACGGACCGTGTCTATTTCCGGCTCGACAAGACCACGCCGCTGTGGCGCGAGTTCAGTCAGGATTCGGCGATCGGGCTCCAGTTCTCCGGCAACTGGCCGGAACTGCAACTTGAATTCTACGCCATCCGGGAGGGCCGCTGATGCCGGATAATGACGATCCCTTTGGCGTTTCCAAACGCAAGGGCAAAACGATCGTCCGGCCCAATCCCGGCGGTCGATGGAGTGAATCGCAGCCGGGCGGGCCGCAGCAACCGCAACAGCCCCCGCAAGCCGCACCGGGTCAAGTGCCGCCGCCGCAACCGCCACGCCCCACCGGGGCGCCGGATCCCTGGCAGGGCGGGAGCGGTTCCGGTCCGGACCCCTACGCGCCGACGCCGACAGGCTATGAGTACGGCCAGCAGCGGGCGCCCGATCTCAGGACACCGCCGCCGGCTCCCCAATCGGCTCCTCCGCCTACGCAAGGCGCCGCGCCGGGTCCGTCCGTGCCCGAGGGGGCCGGTCAGCTCGCTCACACGCCTGATATCAATCAGATCCGCGTCGCCAACCGCAATCCGATTTCCCGTGCAGCTGCGCCGCTTCTCCTGCTGCTGGGCCGTTTGCACCTGACAATGACGGATGCCCAGTTCGATGCGCTGATGCGCGATGTTTATAACGCCATCAAGACCTTCGAAAAGGATCTGCGCGGCGCGGGCATCACGGATGATCAGATCCAGTCGGCCGCCTATGCATTGTGCGCGACATCCGACGACATCGTCCAGAACCTGCCGTCCGCCGGCCGGCACCAGTGGACTCAATATTCCATGCTGACCCAGTTTTTCGGGCAGGCGACCGGCGGTGTCGAGTTCTTCCAGCTTCTGGAAAAGGCCAAGCAGGACCCGGGCCGCAATTACGGCGTCCTGGAAGTCATGCATGCCTGTCTGTCGCTGGGGTTCTACGGCAAGTACCGCGCCATACAGGGCGGCCAGCAGGGGCTGGAGCGTGAACGCAGGGATCTGCACGAGATCCTCCGCCGCGTCCGGCCCCGCCCGGGAGACGATCTGTCTCCTCATTGGCGCGGCCTGGAACTTCTTCAGAAACGGACCGGTTTTTCCGTTCCGATCTGGTCGGTTGCCGCGATCGCCGGCGCCTTGCTGCTCGGCGGTTATGTGACGCTGATGCTGCTCCTGTCGAGTGGCAGCGAGGTGCTCGCCAGCCGCGCCGCGGCGCTTTATCCGGCCGGGCCGGTGGAACTGGCGCGCGAGGGCTATCAGCCGAAACCGCCGCCGCCGCCACCGCCGCCCGAGGATGCGCCGATCGACACGGTGTCGCAGAAGCTCGCCGGGCTGGACGGACTGGAAATCTCGCAGGCCGGTCCCGCGATCCTGCTGCGCATGAGGGCACAGTTCGATGTGGCCGCGGCCACTTTGAAGCCGGAGTTCCAGCTTCTCGTGGAGCAGGTCGCCCAGACCCTCAAGGAAGTCGACGGCGAGATCCTGGTGGTCGGACATACCGACAGCGATCCGATCCGCAACAATCCGCGCTTTCCGACCAACTGGCACCTGTCCGTGGAACGGGCGAAGTCGGTCGCGGCCGTCATGGAAAACATTCTCCAGGATCCGGACAGGATCGAGGTGGAAGGTCGTGGCGCGGATGAGCCGATCGCACCCAATACCAGCCGGGAAGGCAAGGCGCTCAACCGCCGGGTGGAAGTCTTCCTGAAACCGCCGCCGAAAGGGTTGGTGATCAACAACTAGTGTTCAAAGCCGGGGCAATTGAAGAATAAGGCAGTATCGATGAAATTCTGGCTCGGAATATCGGCAATCCTGATTGGCATTATCGCGCTGATCGCCCTGATCTGGTTCGGCGGACCCTTTCTGGCGATTGCCGGCGTGCGCCCGTTCGAACCGCTCTGGGTGCGTCTGCTCCTGGCCTTGTTCATCCTCCTGACGATCGGTGGCTGGACGGGATACCGCATTTACAAACGCATCGCCGCGAACCGGGCGCTCGAACGGGAGATCCTGCAGCCGAAGGCAAGCGACGAGGATCTCCAGATCATGTCGGAGCGCATGAAGGATGCGCTGAAGACGCTGAAAACCGCGAGCGGCAACAGCCGGACCTATCTCTACGACCTTCCCTGGTACCTGATGATCGGCCCTCCCGGCGCCGGCAAGACCACCGCCTTGATGCATTCGGGACTGAAATTCGCCAATTCCCGAGTCAAGGGCGAAGCCCAGAAACTGGAAGGGCTCGGCGGCACGCGCTACTGCGACTGGTGGTTTGCGGAAAAGGCCGTGCTGATCGATACCGCCGGGCGGTATACCACGCACGATTCCGATGCCGAGCACGACCGGGAAGCATGGCTCGGGTTCCTCAACATCCTGCGCAGGGCGAGGCCGCGTCAGCCGGTCAACGGCGTCATGGTGTCGATCAGTCTGGAAGACCTGATGACCCTGTCCGAGGAGGACCTGAAGGCGCATACCGATGCCATCAGGACGCGCCTGATCGAGCTCTACAAAACCCTGAAGATCGACTTCCCCGTCTACGTGATCTTCACCAAGGCGGATACGGTCGCCGGGTTCATGGAGTTCTTCGGCTCCTATCCGGAAAGCCGGCGCAATCTCGTCTGGGGCGCGACGTTCCAGACGCGGGAAAAGACCAAGAACATGGTCGCCGAGGCTCCGGCGGAATTCGATCTCCTGATCGAACGTCTCAACGAGGAGATGGCCGACCGGCTGCAGGAAGAGCCCGATCCGCGCGCGCGTCTGATGCTCTACGGCTTCCCGACCCAGGTGGCCGCGCTGAAGGACCGGCTGACCGGCTTCCTGAATGCCGTCTTCGAGCCGAGCCGCTATTATCCGAACGCGGTTCTGCGCGGCTTCTATTTCACTTCCGGAACGCAGACCGGAACGGCGATCGACCGGGTGATCGGTTCCATGAACCAGGCCTTCGGCACCGCTTATCAGGCGGCCGCGCTGTCCGGACAGGGCAAAAGCTACTTTCTGAGGGATCTCCTGACCAAGGTGATCATCGGCGAGGCCGGCTGGGTGACCCATAACCGCCAGGCGGTCCGGATGGCGACCGCCGCGCGAATTGCCGCCTATGCGGCCATTGCCGTCGTGACGATCGGTCTCGGCACCTTGTGGGGCGTCAGTTACGTCAAGAACAAGGCGCTGATCGACGAGACCGCCAAAGCCGTCGCCGCCGTCCGCGCCGAAGGCGAGGGGGTTCTGGAGGAGCGTGTCGTGCGCGACGACAGCCTGCGCGACACGACGTATATCCTGTCGCTGCTGCGCGGCCTGCCGGCCGGCTACGACAGCCGCAACGATCCGACGCCGTTCATGGAAAAGTTTGGCCTCAGCCAGCGCGAACGCCTGGAGGCCGCCGGCGTGACCTCCTACCGCAGCGGTCTGGAACGGCTGTTGCGTCCGCGCCTGCTGCTTCGGATCGAGGAGCAGATGACCGATGTGCTCGACAACCGGACGGGTCCGGGCGGACAGGACATCGACACGCTCTACAATCTTGCCAAGCTCTACCGCATGGTCGCGGGCGACGCTCCCGAGATCGACAAGGATCAGATCAAGAACTCCTTCCGCGCCGATTTCCTGCAGAGTTTCCCCGGTCCGCAGGGCGAAGTCCTGCGCAACGAACTCAACAGCCATGTCGCGGCCATGCTGGACCTCGATTTCGGCGGCAACGTCATGACGAGCCAGCTCGACGGGGTGCTGGTCGCCGAGGTTCAGCGCGAGCTGGCCCGCGTCAGCCAGGCCGAACGCGGCTATGCGCTGCTGAAATCCCGCGCGAAAGGTCTGGCAAGCGAGGACTGGATCGCCGAACAGCGCGGCGGTCCGGACATGGAAACCGTCTTCGAAACGGAAAACGGCGACACGCTCGATACCGTCGTTGTCGACAAGTTCTTCACCTATCCGGGCTTCCACCTGTCCGTATTGCCGAACCTTGCCGGCATCAGGGAAGAGCTTGAGCGCGACAAATGGGTCTTCGGCGATATCGGCGAGGTCAACGCGTTCTCCGATCAGTACCAGTCGCTTCCGGGGGAAATCCTGGCCCTTTACACGCAGGATTTCATCGAGGCCTGGGAAGACGCGCTCGGCAATCTCAAATTCCAGTCCATGCGCGACGACAAGCCGCTCTATACCACCCTGCAGGCGGTCTCCGCACCGACCTCGCCGGTCGTCCAGCTTCTGGAAAGCATCCGGCGGGAAACCCTGCTCACCCAGGATCAGTCCGGAGAAACCATTGCCGGTGTCGGCGGTGGCGGCGGCGGTGGAAGCGCCCAGGATGCGGGGTCTGAGGCAGCCCAGAAGATCTTCCAGCGCTACGTGCTGGATTCTTCCGGCGGCCTGAAGCGCATCGGCCTGGAGGCCGGGATCAAGGCCCTCGCGCCGGGCGGCGTTTCCGGAGCGCTCGGAGCCGTCACCGGCGGCGGAGGACCGGAGATCATTCCGGGCAAGGCGATCGAAGACCACTTCCGGCCCTATCACGTGCTGGTCGAAGGCGAGAACAACCGCAAGATCGACGCGCTGCTGGTCAACTTCAAGAACATCCTCGACAACCTCCTGGTCGTCGCCAACAACCCGCTGCAGAGCGAGACGGCGAATTCCAACGTCCAGATCCAGGCCTCCCTGCTGCGCAGCAACGCCACCCGGTTCCCCAAACCGTTCGACAAGCTGATCCTGCAGGCGGCCAAGGAATTCGACGAGGAATACAAGGAGACCTCGATCACTCAGCTCAATGAAAAGCTGAAGTCCCAGGTGGTCGGCGAATGCCAGCGGATCGTCGCCCGGAACTACCCGTTCACCAACGGCCGTTCCGAAGTGCCGATGACGGAATTCGCCAAGCTGTTTTCTCCGTCAGGGATCATGCAGCGGTTCTTCGACGAGAACCTGAAACCCCTGGTCGACACATCGTCGAGACCCTGGAACTGGAAGCCGGAAGTCTCCCAGTCGGACCGGTTGTCCAATGCCACCTTGCGCCAGTTCGAACGGGCGGACCTGATCAAGCAGGCCTTCTTCCCGACCGGAAACGCCTTCCCGTCGGTCGGGCTTCAGGTTGTGCCGCGCGCCCTGTCGCAACAGGCGGATGCCGCGAGCCTCGAGGTCAACGGCAATCTCGTTCTGGTCACGCGCGGTCCGGGCTTCAACGCGGAGATCGAGCCGCTGCCCGCCAGCTTCGATTGGCCGAGCAACACGGCGACGCCGCGCGTCGTGCTGGTGATCCAGCCGGAGGTGCCGGGATACCGGTCCCGCCAGGAGATCCACGGCGACTGGGCGTTCTACCGCTTCATCCAGTCCAACCGGGTGAGTTCGGATCCCAACAAATTCGTTGTCCGCGAAACGCTCGGGGGCCGCCAGGTCGCCTTTACCATCACGCTCAGGTCGAAACCGAACCCGTTCTTCCTGTCGGCGGTCGGAGACTTCAGCTGCCCGACGAGCTTCTAGGCCATGGCCGGACGGGACGGAGGCAGTGGCTATTTCGGCAAATTGCCGGCCCGGGCGGACTTTGTGATCGGAGCCTGTCCGGGCGGCTTCCTGAGACTGTGGGAGCCGTTCCTGATCGGGGGGCTCGCCCAGTCCAGGCTGGATCTGAAGGATGCCTGGGAGGAGGCATATATGACCATGCCGGTCTGGCGGTTCTGGTTGAAGCCAAGCGGAAACGGCGGCGGTCTTGCCACCGCAGTCGCCGGAGCCTTCATGCCGAGCGTCGACAGGGTCGGGCGGCAATTCCCTTTGACGGTGGTGGCACCGTTCGGTGCCGGGGACGAGAGGGATGAACCGGCCGAGGACTGGTATGACGACGTGGAAGCCGTTTTGCTGAAGGCACTGGCCGAGGATGCGGAACTGAGTGACTTCCAGGAGGCCGTTGCGGGCCTTGCTCCTCCGGAGCCAGGCGGGAACGCCGGCCGCTACGCGCAGGCGCCGGAATTGGCGGTGATGGAGGGCACAAGTACGGTTGCCGGAGCCGGACTACATTGCCGGGCAGGGGACGGCGGCTATGCCTTCCGTTGTTCCGGCCTGCCGCATCCGCTGGCCTTCCGGTGGCTGATTTTGCCGGAGACATACGGCGCTGCCGGGGATCGGCGGGAAGGGACCGGGCAACCGGAGAACGGGCAGGAAGAGGCAGGGACATCGTGTGGGCTGTATGATCCGGAGGATAATCGGACATGATCGGGAGAACACAAGAAGCCCTTCGCGGATATGCGGTTGGGGTCACCCATGCAGGACGGGTTCGGGAAGACAACCAGGATGCCTATTTCGTTGACGAGACAAAAGGCGTGTTCGCCGTCATGGACGGAGCCGGCGGGCTCAAGGGCGGTGCCCTTGCCTCCGGACTGGTGAAGCAATCGCTTTACAACATCACCCTGCCGCGCAGTGCGGAAGATCTCTTGGAACAGTTCGAAAGCCGCCTGATCGTCGCCAAGGACCGGATTGAAACCGCGGCGGCGAAGGCGGACGGCGCCCAGATGGGAACGACGATCGCAGCACTTCTGATCTACGGCGCGAATTTCGCCTGCGTCTGGGCTGGAGACAGCCGGGTTTACCGGTTCCGGAACGGACAGCTGGAGCAGATTACGACGGACCACACCGAGGCACAGGAACTGGTGGACCAGCAGGTGCTGACCGCGGAGGAAGCGAAGACTTTCGCACGCCGTCACGTGATCACCCACGCGATCGGATCCGGGCTGGACCTCGAACTGGAAATGGTGTCCGGCAATCTCAGGCCGGGCGACCGTTTTCTGTTATGTTCCGATGGCTTGACCGGGCATCTTGACGATGCGGTGATTGGAACGTTCCTGATGAACGGCGCCCCGAACGCGACGGCGCAAAGCCTGTTGAAAGGTGCGCTGGATGGCGGAGGTTCGGACAACGTGACCGTGGTAATCGTGGATATAGACCGTATTTCGACGGGTGAAGGAGCAACCCTCAGATGAACCCTGCTGACAATTTGCTGCCAACGGGAACAAGGCTCAACAATCTCTACGAGATTGAGGAGCATATCGCGGATGGCGGCATCGGCACGGTTTACCGGGCACGGGATGTGGAAAGCGGCGACCCGGTCGCCATCAAGGTTCTGCTGGCCAGCTTCGCCAGGGACCCGATGATCCTGGATCTGTTCAAGCGCGAAGCCAAGATCCTGCGCAAACTCAAGCATGACGCGCTGACCCAGTATTTCGTCTTCGCCAAGGAACCGACCCTTGGCATCTATTATCTCGCCATGGAATTCGTCGGCGGGCCTTCCCTGAGCAAGAGGCTGGAAGCAGGACCGCTTGAACCGGAAGCGGTTTACCGGCTTCTCCAGCGGACAGCTGGGGCCCTTCAAGCGGTGCACGACCGGGAAGTGATTCACAGGGACCTGTCGCCGGACAACATCATTCTTCAAAACGGCGATGTCGGCCAGGCCAAGATCATCGATTTCGGGATTTCCAGGGCGAATACCGGCGGACCGACAATCATCGGCGACGGCTTTGCCGGCAAGGTGAATTACGTTTCCCCGGAACAGGTCGGTTTTTACGACGGCAAGGTTACCGCCCGCAGCGACATCTATTCGCTCGGTCTGGTGATCGCGGAGGCGCTGACCGGCAAGCAGCTCGACATGGGCGGCACACAGGCGCAGATCGTGGAAAAGCGACGGTCCGTTCCCTCCCTGGAGGGGATCGACAACCGTTTCCGGCCGCTGCTGGAAGCCATGTTGCAGCCCGATCCCGCCAACCGGCCAGCGACCATGGCCGAAGTCGCAGAATGGACGCTCGGGGCACCGATGAACCGGCAGGACGCCGCCGCTGACCGCACCATCATCCGGCCCTCCGCTCCGCCGCCGGAACAGTCCGCCCTCGACGAATCGCCCCAGCCGGTCAGATGGGGCCGCCGCATCATGGTCGCCCTGTCGCTGCTGGGATTTGCCGGCGTCGGGGCGGCGGGGGTCTATTTCCTGGTCGGCCAGACCGTGCCGGAACAGGAAAACAAGCCGGTTCTGGTGGCCCCGCCGCGCGAAAACGCGCCGGAAAAACCGGTCGCTCCGACCAACCTTACCGAAGGCAACGAGCAGAAGCCGACCGAAACGGGAAACAACCAGGTTCCCGTCATTCCCACGCCGCCGGAGACCAGGATCGACGAGGCGCCCACGGAAACCGGGAAAGAGATCACCAATATCGCGCCCCCCGCAATTCCCACGCAGGAAAAGCCGCCGGAAATCCCGACCCAGGAAATCCCGACCCAGGAAAAACCGCCGGAAGTGCTGAAGCCGGAAGACCGCATCCGCAACTTCGTCAGCGGCTACCAGGCCGGCGACTGCATGTATCTCCAGCCGGTCGAGATCGCCAGCCGGTCCGCGGAAATAGAGGGATTCGCGTCCCGGACGCCGCCCTTTATCAGCTTCGACAGCGATTTCACACAAAACCTGGGCTTCGAGGCGAAGATCCAGGTCAATCTGGTCAGTGACGCGCAATGCCCCGCAATCGCGTTCCTGCGGGCAACGCCGCAGGGCGGCGCCAAGACCAATCTGAAACTAGACATGCAGCGCACCGTCATTCCGAACGGCGAAAACATGGCCGGGCGCATCTCCGGTTACGACCCGTCGACCGGCGGTCTGGGGCTGCTCTTCATCAGCAGTTCCGGGGAAGTCTCCAACCTGTCGCCCTATCTCCAGTCCGACGATGGCGGTGCCGGCTTCGTGGTTCCGCTGAGCCTCAACGCATCGTCGGACGAAACCGGCCTGATCATCGCGATGGTGGGGACGGATATCGTCTCCACGCTTGCAAAGCTGCGGGACAAACAGGCTGCTCCTTACTTTGAAAAACTGATGCATGAAGTGCCGGTCTTGCGGGCGACGGCAACGACGGTCAAAGTGGTGCCGTAAGCAGGGAGCATCCGTCTGGTCGTGATGCGGTCGTGAAGCAATCATGAAGCGGTATACCAAGCCCATCCATGTGCCACGGGCGATGGCGCACCGGTCGGTCGACAGTTCGCTGGCGCTGATCAACGTGGTTTTTCTGCTTCTGGTGTTTCTGCTCGTCGCCGGAACCCTGAAACCGTCTCTTCCGGAGGAATTCGACTGGGCGGAAACCACGGCGGATACCGGCAGCGGCAACATTCAGGGCAGCCTCGTCCTGACGCGATCGGGGGAGGTGTGGTTCGAAGGCAGGCAGATGGATGGTGAGCAACTCGCGGCATTCCTGAAAGGCGCTGCGGAAGAGACCAGCCGTCTGTCCGTGCAGGTCGACAAGCGGGCGAAAATGGAGGCCGTCGCGGCCCTTGCGGACAGGTTCAGGGAGAACGGTGTCACCCAGTTGACGCTGGTGACCATCGAGGCGGACCGGCCGTGAGCGCGGCGCTCTATAATCAGGACGGGCAGTGGGGAATTCCGGGATACATATGGCCTGCGGTTTTGGGCACGTCGGTCGCCGTCCACCTGTCGATCCTGCTTTACGGTCTGCCGGACATGGCCTTTCTCCAGGACAAGTTTACCCCCGAGACGGAAACCGAAGTCATCATCGAAAGCGGCGGGTTGACCTTTGAGCGGGTTTCCGCAATCGAGGCAGTGCCCTCCGAGACGCCGGATCCGGCAGCTCCTCCAGCTGTCACGCCGCTGGAAGCGGAGCGCCTTGAGACGCCTGCGGAAACCGTGCCGGTCAGGCCTGCGCAAAGTGCGGCGCTGCAGCCGGTGAAGACGGAAGCCGTCCGGCCTGAAACACCGCAGACTGCCACCATCGTCAAGGCACAGGACGCCACGGTCGATGCGGTCAAGGGCGTGCCTCCACAGGATGTTCAGACCGAAGATGTTCAGCCGGTGGAGCCGGTTCCGGTGGCCAATCCGCCAGTCGCCAAGGAAACCGCGAGCACCGTTGTGACTGCTGTTCCCAGTGCTTCGGTCAGCCTGCCGGGTGTTTCGCCGAGTGTTTCGACCGTCGCACCGACTGTTTCCGTCAAGCCCGTGACAGGTGCGGGCGTGGCGGTCACCACGATTGAAACACCGCCTGTGTCCTCGCCTGTGACGGTATCGCCAACGGGCATCCCGGTGACTGCCCCGGCAGCGCAGAAAACCGCCCTTCAACCGGTTCAGAACATCGCTGCGGTTTCTCCCTCGGCTTCGCAGCAGGCTACCGGTGACGTTGCGGTTGCCACGGCGGTTGCTCAGACACCAGATCCGGTGAACGTAGTGGCTCAGCCGGTCGCTCCTTCCAGCGTGCCGCCGTCCGCAACCATGCCCGTCACGTCTGCAAGCACCGCCACTGCCGCGGTTCAGGACCAGACCGGGACCGCGCAAGCTGTCAAACCCCTGGAACAGCAGGTTGCCGCGCTCCGTCCGGCGGAAGAAGAGGTTACCGCGATTGCACCGTCGCGGCCGGAAGCCTCCAGCGTGCCTGCGGCTCCTGCGACATCCGATCCGGCAGAAAGCGTTCCCGCGGCCAAGGTCGCCAGCATCGATCCGCTGGCGAAAGTCACCGACTATGTCTCCGGTTACGATGCCGGAGGCTGCTCTCACCTGTCTGTCCTGTCTGCCGGTCCCGACAGCGCGGCGGTCACCGCCTATGGGGCGGGCATCGCACCGTTTGCCATTTTCGACCAGCGGTTCGCTGCGGATCAGGGCTATGAGGCGAAGGTCGAGGTGCGGCTGGTGACCCGCCAGCAATGCGCCTTGCTGGACGCCCTCGGCCTCTCGGAAGGGATCGAGGCGGCCGGACTTGTGGAGCTCGACAGGACGGTTGTCCAAAGCGGAGCGAGCGTCTCCGGCGTCATTCAGAGGGATCTGCCGCTCGACCGGATTGCGGCGGCGGAAACAGCGGGTGTCCGGATGAACGGCAAGGGGCCGCCGGAACTTTATTTGATAGACGATGGCGGGCAGATCCACGACGGGCGGGACTATATCCTGCCGGCGTCGAATGCGGCCACCGCAGGCGGCTGGCGCTTTTCCGTTCCGGTGACCCTGTTGTCGAAGGCAGAGCGGGAAACCGCCCTGGTGCTCGCGATTTGGAACAGGCCGGCGGCGAGCCAGCCGGCACGCTTCGGAACGCTGGCCCCCAGCCGGATCGCGGATATCCTGGCCGCGCCCGGTGTCTATTCGCTGTCTGCGTTCAAGGTGTCCCGTTGAGGGGATCCGATCGCTAATCAGACCAAGCTGACAGCCTCGTCGCCCTGCGGGGCACCCGCACCAGCGGTGAAGACACCGGTCAGCAACACTTCAAGCGCGGCGCGTTCCTTTTCCAGCCGCGTTTCGAACCAGGTTACCGCAATGGAAACCGGAATGGCGACGGCGAGTCCGCAGGCGGTGGTCAGGAGTGCGACCCAGATGCCGCCGGCCAGTGAAGCCGGATTGGCAGAAGCTCCCGATTCCTGCAGGGTCTGAAAGGTTTCGATCATGCCGAGCACCGTGCCGAACAGGCCGAGCAGGGGGGCGATCTGGGTCACCAGATCCAGGGCCTTCAGCCAGCTTGCCAGGCCGAACAGGCGGTCCGCGGCCCGGGCGGAGATTTCTTCCCTCAGACGCTCTTCGCGGATGTCGCGTTCCTGGGAGGACATCGGCTGCTGGTCGAGCATCTGAATGGCATCCATCGCGCTGCGCACCAGCGCAGCGGAAAGGGAGCGGTCCTTCAGCAGGTTCTGGGAAGCCTTGCTCCTGTCCCCCTTGCGCCACTGGGCGACGGCGCGCCGGACCTGACTGTGGCGCCCGACCCGGGCGCTTGAAAACTGGAAGGCCTTGGCAAGGATGACCGCCAGCGCCGCGACGGAAATCCCCAGAAGGACGAGGACGACCGGTCCGCCGAGTTCAAGCAACGAGGACGAGGTTTCAACCATGCGGCTGCTGGTCTCCTGTTCGCTTCATGGGAAGCTCAATCTCCGAACTCTATGGACGTACGGTTCTTCAGGTCCAGAAGATCGGGACAGTAAACACCGGTGATGCTCGGCGGAACGCAATTCAGGACATCGTTGATGTGCAGGCGGGAGAGGCTGTCACAGGATTTCCCGGCGAGGTCGAATTGCAGGACCTTGGTCTTTCCGGCGGAGATCCGGGAGAAATCCAGGCGCAGGAACTGATCGACCAGACCGTCCGTGTTGAAGGCGACCATCTCGAGGCCGAGCTGGTCCATCGGCCGTTCAAGCCCGTTGGTGGCAATGATCGACAGGCGGCAGCCGCCGTCCTGGGTCGGTTGCACGTGATTGAGTTCAAGGCTGATCTTGCCCGTCACTTCCTGGGCGAGGCCAGTGACTGCGCAGGCGAAGGACATCAAACCGGCCAAAAGAAACCGAACCGAAAAAAAATGCATTCAACTCCCCCAATGGTCGTTTCGAACCGTATTATCAGACGGATATGGGCCGCCGGCCAATAAACAGCCCGTATCAGTCGTAAGACAGCAGCACGGTCCAGTCCGGCTTTCCCTCGGTCTCGATCTGAAAAAAGTCCGCTTCGATCAGACCCCGTTGCCAGCACTGATCGCCATCATACAAAACGAATTTTTCTTCGCGAATGCAAAGGGTAATGTCGCCGCCGAGACGGCTTTCGCCAAATCCGTCCGCCACGTGCAGATAGTAGCGCCTGCTGGTCAGCGGTTCCTGGAGCACCTGGCTGCAGGCGTTCGCCGTGATGGTCCACCAGCCTTCCGTGCGCACGCCTTCATCCGTTTCGTAGCCGATGGCGACATTCACGAGGTCGACGGAGCCGTTGCAGACCCTGAGGCCGGAAGCCTGTGCGGCTTGCGGCAGGAGAAGAAAGACGCAGGCGGTGAAAATCCCGTACATTGCTTTCAGGCAATTGATTTTGAAATCCATCTTCCGTCTCTGGAAATGCGGTACGGCTTCGCGAAAGTGTACATGAATAATGGTCACTACAGCCTAGGCAAACACGCCGGGAGGGTCAATTTCCCGATAGAGATTGCGGCAATGGAAAAACTGCGGAACATTAGGACCTGCCTGACAGGCCCGCTTACAGCCCCAAGGTTCGCTGATGATCCTGATACCGACACCTGTTGGAAAACGCAGGCGCATGCCATTGACGCCGCTGATCGACGTCATCTTCATCCTGGTGATGTTTTTCCTGCTGTCGTCCACCTTCGGGATCTGGCGGCCTCTGGACGTCTCGCTCGGCGGCGCCGAACCTGCCGGGGCAACCAACCAGCCTGCGGAGACAGCACCGTCGGTCTTCATTCTCGTGCGTACAGACCAATCTTCCGGCAAGACGCGGCTCAACGTGAACGGCAACGACGTGGCGCTGACGGATCTCGCGGCGGAACTCGACAGGTTTGCCGGTCTTGGCGCGGAAAGCGCGGTCCTGGTGCCTGCCGGCGGAACCAGCTTCCAGGAAGTGGTACGCATTCTGGATGAGGCGAGGTCCTCGCGGATCAGGAAGGTGAGCCTGAAACTGAATTGATTGCGGCCGGGGACCGGTTTCCCTGAAATGAAAAAACCCGGCGGAGCCGGGCTTTTCGTTTTTCTGGCAACGTCCGGATCAGCGGCCGATGGCACCGCCGATGATGCCGCCGACAACGCCGCCGATGAAGGCTGCACCGGCAGGGTTCATCGATCCACCGCCACTGTTGTTGGTCGTGCGGCGCTGTGTGGTCGTCGTCCTGCGGGTGCTCGTTGCGCTGCGGGACGCGGCTGCCGCCTGCTGCTTGCGCTGCAGTTCAGCCGCATATGCCGTGTACTGAGCGGCCGTCTGCGTCGTCAGCAGCGCATACTGGGCCGCCGTGAAATAACCGGTCGGGACGATACCGTTGGCGGTCTGCCAGGCTGTGACGCCGGCGCGGGTTTTCGGACCGAAGGCACCGTCCGGATTGCCGACATCGTGACCGGAAAGGTTCAGACGGGCCTGGACCTCGCGGCGGGCCGTCCGGTTCCAGCCGAGCGAAGCTTCGGTTGCTTCGGTGCCCGGTATGGCCTTTTGCGGATCCGGCAGTGTGGCGACGACGCCGGAGGAACCGGCCTTTGCGGTCGTGCCGGGCACGGTTGTCGGGTTCACCGAGGCGACCTGCGACTGGGACTCAAGCCGCTTGATGGAGTTGCGGGCAAAGCCTGCGAACGTGCCATCCGGATAAGCGTCCAGATAGGACTGGAAGTCGGCGACGTTGTTGCTTTCTTTCACCGTTTCCCAGACCAGCTTCTCCCGTTCCCAGGCAATCGTGGACTGCGCGGCCGTGTTGACGGCGGCCGGAGCCGGCGGGGTGGCGGTTGCTGCGGTGCCCAGGGAGGCGACTTCGGTCGTTGGGGCCTTCGCAGCCGCTGCCTGCTTGTTAAGGAACACTTCGCCGATCAGGGATGCGTTCACCCACGGACGCTGGCGTTTTTCGGTTTCCTGGTAAACGTCACCGGTCACGCGGGTCATCACGGTCTGGATCGATGCGTTGGGCGTATCGATGTGCCGGATCAGAGCGGAGGTGAAGGGCGAATTCGCGCCGTCCCCGTCCAGGGCGACATCGCCCGGGCTGGTGGCGAATGCGATCACCGAGCCTTCACCGCCGGTTTCCTGCATCTTGATCTCCGCCAGACCAGCGCCAACATTGCCAGACCGGCTCGGGCCCATGCGGCGGGCAAGCGTCCGTGCCAGCGGATTGTCGCGGCAGGCATCAAGGAACACCATCTGCACTTTCACGTCTTTCGACATCTGGCGCAGGATGAAGTCGACCGAAATGGTTTCGAAGTCGAGGGAGGTTTCATCCTCGATCCGGGCGTCGACCGGAATCAGCAGGTTCTGGCCGGCAATCTGCATACCGTGTCCGGCATAGAACAGAAGCGCGATTTCTGCGCCGTAGGCCTTCTTTGCGAAGTCCATCACGGAGCGCCGCATTTCGGTATAGGTCTGGTCCTGGCCGGCAACGACCTCAAATCCGAGGCCGCGCAATTTTGCAGCCATCGTCTGGGCGTCGTTGGCCGGGTTGGGAAGCTGTACCGTATTCAAGTACGCGCCGTTGCCGATAACCAGGGCAACGCGCTTTGCCAGTGCCGGGGCTGTCCCCGCAATAATAATAGCCAGCACTGCGATCATTCGTTTGAACATGTCCTGTCCTCTCATCGATCAATGTTGCCTGTCGGTTTGACCGATCTTCACACGAGGTTCTCGTCCTCTTGGGACCTTAATTACCCCCGGTGGCAATTCGTTTCTGTAATACGCGTCACAGGAACCTGAATCGTTGAAACCTGCCCCATGACCAATAATACGGCCCGATTCCGGGCCAGTTGGTTGCTATTAATCAAAGTTAGGCGGTCACTATACCCAATCGATCATGAGATTGCCACAATTGACGTCGCGTTTCCGGGGTTCTTAACGCCTTTGGATTAACGGATCCTGCGAGCGTTCCGTTCAATTCGCGGTGAGGCGGCAAGTTCCGGCGAACTTTCCGGCCCGGACAGGAATTTTCCGCCGCGCCAAACCAAACTTTGTGACCGGAATCACGGTTGCCTGACGCGAGGGGTTGCTACTCTCCAGCCATTGGAAAGTAACAATACGCCAGGCTGGAATTGTCTGGTTTTCCGGGAGGCCCCGATGGCTGGCAAAGCGGATATTCTCAAGCATATGCGGGCAAGCCATATCGGCGTTTTCCAGTCCGCTGCAAGACTGTACACGGTTGCGATCCTTGTAAGGCGGACCAACACCGCCTCCTTGAAGCATATCGGCGAGACCTACGCGGTGCCCAAGCGGCTCGACTGCAAGGCCAAGACGGCGGATTTCGATGTCGTGCCGAATGGGTGCAGGGTACACGAGAGCAAGAGAGCGAGCATCGCGGGTCTTGTCGTCGACCCGGGCATGGTTGGAGAAAAAGCCTACACCGACGGCAAATACGTTAAGGCTCTGGATGCCTGGCGCAGCTTTTCGAGCCAGTTGCGGCCGGAAATGTCTTCATACGAAAAGCAGCAGCAGTTCACCTACGTGCCCGGAGGCGGGCAGTATTTCGTCGAGCGCAATCCGGACGATCCCTACTACGGCTGCGTGAAATTCACGTCCAGTTCGCTGATCACGGCCGGAAAGTGCATTCACGGCGATTTCGATCTCTACGGTATTGTCGACATGGAGGCGCCGGACCGGATCGTCCGGGTCAAGGAAGAGCGGCTGGGCCAGACCCATGCGCGCTCGCCGAAATTCTTCGACGTGCAGAATTTCGTCAACAGCCGGATCGGTGCACCGATGGTGCTTCACGGATCGCAGGAAACCTACGCCTCAAGACATGAGGACGACGATCTGGACGTGTTCTTTCCCGACGGGCGGGTGGAGTATGCCGGACCGACGGCAGCGAACATCGCCGCATTTTACCTGAGGGAGTTTCCGGGCCGGACCCTGTTCCGCAAGGACGACCCGGCTCAGCAGATCGAAGGCCGCTACGTGTCTCCGAACGGCACCTGACCACGGGAGGGCCCGGCTGGAACAATCGGCAGTTTGTCTCGGGAAGAAGCTGGCACGCCCAACGGGACTCGAACCCGTGTTTCCGCCGTGAAAGGGCGGCGTCCTAGACCGCTAGACGATGGGCGCGCGGACGACGCGGCTGCGTCGTGGGGAGGCTTATAGGCGGGAATGGAGTTGCCCGCAAGAGCCTTTGCGACAATTTTTTGCAAGCCCGGAGGTCCGGGCTTGCCGTTGTTGAAAACCGCTCTGTCCTACCACTCGCCGGTATTCGGCATGGACGCCCAAGGCTCTTTGATTTCAAGAGCTTCGCCCTTTTGCAGCAGTTCGAAGGAAATGTTGTCCGGCGAACGAACGAAGGCCATGCGGCCCTCGCGCGGCGGGCGGTTGATGGTCACGCCGTTGTTCTGCAGGTTTTCGCAGAAAGCGTAGATGTCATCGACCTCGAAGGCGAGGTGGCCGAAATTGCGGCCGCCTGAATACTCCTCCGGATCCCAGTTGTAGGTCAGTTCGAGCAGGGGGGCCGCACGCGACTTGCCGGCCTCGACATCGTCGGAAGCTGCCAGAAAGATCAAGGTGAAGCGACCCTTTTCGTTGTCGATGCGGCGGACTTCGGTCATGCCCATCTTGTTGCAATAAAAATCCAGGGAGTCTTCAATACTGGTTACCCGAACCATGGTGTGCAAATAACGCATCTCTTATCCTTTTCCTCGTTCGAGGGAATTTCCCGAAGCTGCCGGACCTGCCCATGACCCTGATCACCAGCCTGCCGGAAGCCCGGAGCTTTGTGGCACAATTCCTCGACGGATCCTACCGGCGGATCGTGGCGCTGACCGGCGCGGGAATATCGACGGACTCCGGAATTCCAGATTTCCGCTCACCCGGCGGCATATGGTCCACACGCCGGCCGGTTCAATACCAGGATTTTCTCGCCTCAGAGGACAGCCGTCTGGAGGACTGGGACCGGCGCTTTGAAATGCTGGATATTTTCGGCAAGGCCACTCCCAATGCGGCGCACAAGGCTCTGACCCGTCTGGCGCAGGCCGGTTTCCTGACACGGCTCATCACGCAAAATGTCGATGGGCTGCATCAGGCCGCTGGATTTCCGGAGGACCGGATGATCGAAATTCACGGCAACTCGACCTACGCGACCTGCCTGTCCTGTGGCGCCCGGGCAGAACTGGAGCCCCAGAGGCAGGTGGTGGCCGCGGGCCGGAGCCCGGTCTGTGACCGGTGCGGCGGGTTCCTGAAAGCCGCTGTCATCAGCTTCGGACAGCAGATGCCGGAAAGAGAGCTGCACGAAGCGGTCGCGGCCGCGCAGACAAGCGACCTGTTTCTGGTGCTCGGCTCTTCCCTGGTTGTCCAGCCGGCGGCTCAGCTGCCGGCCATCGCCGTGCAGTCCGGTGCCGAGCTCGTGATTCTCAATGGCCAGGAAACGCCGCTCGATTCTCTCGCGTCAACAGTCATTCGCACGCCTTTGGCTCTAACATTTGCGAGTTTTGGCGAAGAACCGGCGTAAATAACGCAAATGGCCTGTGGTTAGTCTGACAATTTCGCTTCTCGCAATTATACGCAATGTTATCCTTTTGCTGGAAATCGGCTGATCGGTGAGTCGTTTGTTGCCTTCAGCTCAATGATGCGGACCAGAGACGGGATAAAAGGCTATGGGGGTCAAAACCGCACGGGAACCCCGCGAACTCGATACCTTGGCGGAAGATGTTGCCGTAGACGTATTCGAGATTGCCGGAACGATTAAGTGGTTCGATGTCGGGAAGGGCTACGGCTTCATTGTTCCGGACAGCGGCGACGGGGATATCCTGCTTCACGTGACATGCCTGCGGCGCGACGGGTACCAGACCGCCTATGAGGGCGCGCGGGTCGTTTGTGAAGTTCTGGACCGGCCACGCGGGCTGCAGGCGTTTCGCATTCTTTCGATGGACGAGACGACGGCGACCCATCCGTCTCAGCTGCCCCCCTCGCGCACCCACGTCCAGGTCGTGCCGGAAGGCGGCTTCGAAAAGGCGACGGTGAAATGGTTCAACCGGGTCAAGGGATTCGGGTTTCTCACCCAGGGCGAGGGCACGGAAGATATTTTCATCCATATGGAAACGCTGCGCCGCTTCGGCATCACGGAATTGCGGCCCGGCCAGGATGTCATGGTGCGCTTCGGCGAGGGGCCGAAGGGCCGCATGGCCGCGGAAATCCGGCCGATGGGGACGGGCACGCACATTCCGTCCTCCCACTGATCCGCTCTCGCCGGCCGGAGCCGGGTTCCGATGTCTCAGGCTCAGGCCGGACTTGTTCCGGCCTTTTTGTTTGCCGAAAATCTCGCTCGACGTCGATTTCACACGATTTTCATAGATGCAGGGCTATGTCCGATTGCGCTTCCAACCGTCTCGAAGTCATGTAGTTGTCGATCCGATCGTCCGGTCGAAGCTGGTAGGTTTTCACGATGATGTCACGCTTTTTACGTCCGATTGTTTCCGGTTTCACGTTATGCGTGCTGGCTTTCACAGCTGTTCCGGCAGCAATCGCGCAGGAAAGCGGGGCGGAGCTTCCGACGGAAAACCTCACCGTCCAGTCCGGAGAAAACCAGCATCGCTTCACGGTGGAAGTCGCCGCAACCGACCGGCAAAGGGCCAGGGGCCTGATGTTCCGGGAGGAAATGGCAGCCGATCACGGCATGCTGTTTATCTTCGAAGGCGAGGGCGACCGGTATTTCTGGATGAAGAATACCCCGCTGCCGCTCGATATCGTCTTTATCGGTGCTGAAGGCACGATCGTCAGCATCGCAGCCGACACGACACCCTATTCGGAAGCCGTGATCCCGTCCGCCGGTCCGGCGAGGTTCGTTCTGGAGGTCAACGCCGGCCTTTCGGCAAAACTCGGGATCGAGGCTGGAGACACAGTTTCGAGCCCGTCCATGACGGCGGCGGAATAAGGGGCAACAGGCCTGGGTTGGTTCTTTTCACAGAGGCGGAAATGGGTGTTGGTGGCCCGCACTTGACGCAGGCCTCGTTCGCGGATACACCGCTCGAAATCAACGGCTCAGGGTATAGCGCATCTGGTTTGGGAGTTATTCGGCCCAAATCTGCAAGTCGCTGACAATCCTAACATTTTCAGTCTTGCCTAACCGTCGAATGCCACTTGTCCGGGACTCTGTGTCAATTCGCACATTCATTGATCGCCGCCTGCAGAATGTTACGCTTGAGGCTCGGTGTCTGGTTCTCCATCCGGGAGAATGTGGTTGAAGTATAACGATCTACGCAGCGGTCGTATGTCGAAGGCTTTAGGTAGATGGCGGCAGCAATCAATGCGCAGCCGGCGACAATCGATAGTGAGATATTTTTTTCCATGATGAGGTCTGCCTAGCTTTCGCCAAGGCGCTGCTTGAGCCGGTCGATCTGAGCCTGCAGCCGCTCGACACATTCCTGGTAATGCCGTTTGTTCTCCTGGGTCGTATCGACCCAACTCGTTTCGAGCGTTCTGGTGCCGGTGAAGAGATCCTCACCCAAATGCTCCATCAGATCCCCCGCCTCTGCCTTCTCGGTCTCAAGCTCCTCTATGAATTGACGAATCCAATCCATCTCACTTTACTCCCGATTTGCGCCCGGTCATCGGGCATCATCAATTATTTGATCGAATTGGCGGACGACGCCTGAAACGTAGTCCTTAATTGTGAAAATGGTACTCGACCATTGTGTTATCGATGGTTCCAAAGTCATATATTGTTTTAGTCTGCAATATCTCAATGAAGCTTTTTGCCTGACCAGACAACAAGATTATATTCTGGCCTTGTGCAGAGAGGGTTTGGTTGACCTTTTCAATTGCTACGGCCACTTCGTTTTCGTCTTGATCCGGTAGGGATCTTAAACGCCTGACGAGCCGATCTCTTTCCTGAGCAACGTAATACGTGCATCGGTGTAATTCGGCGTCTATCTCAAACAGTTTGTCGAGCAGCGCTTGTTGCCTGCGCTGGTTTTCTTTTCCTGCTGAAACACCTGCGGAAATTGCGTCTTTGATTATTGAATAAAGATCCAAAACGATCGTCTCGCGAAATGCTCAGTTGAAGTGGTGGAGCCCATCGGTAATTGTTGACCGCTTCACTTACTACGTCCGGACGTTCGCGGAATTATGCCCGATCATCGGGCTTGCTGCACCAAGTGCTTCCAACCTATCGCGAAGACCCTCGTCCAGGACAAGCGTATATTGCACTGTCAAGGATATATCCACGTGGCGGAACGCATTCTGCGGAGTGCAAGACCCAGGTCGCGCGCAGGAGCTTCGAGGTGAAGTCGTGGCGCATGTCGTGGATCTTGAAATCGACGATGCCGGCAGCCTTAAGTACCGTTGCCATGGTGCGGTAGAAGCCACTGCAGGTAATCGCCAGCGCTTGGCGGCGTGAGCAGCCGGCCGCTCACGAAGTATTTTCGTGTGGCAGCACCATTGTGGACAGTCAAACAGTGATATCGCGTCGGGCGAGATCCGCGAGGTAGGCCGACCTGGTCAGCCCACGGCTCTTTGCAGTCTGGTCAACGGCATCGAGCAATCCGGCGTCCATCGTGATATTCGCTTTCACGGTTCGACCGGACAGACTGATCAGCGGCACGGCAACCAGGAACGCACCGCCGGCGAGTTCTTCTGCCACGTCCTGATCCGATCGCAGTGCGGCGAGGGAGCGGGCATGAGGGAGTGGCTCGCCTTCCAGGTGCAGGGCAAGTGCCTCCGAGGCATTGGCGATCAGGTCTTCCAGATCGTCAGAGGCGGAAAAGCAGCCCGGAACGTCCGGAAACTGCACGCCATAAGCGCTTTCACCATCTTGGTGAACGAGCGCGAAATAGTTTTGCATGGTCTGTCATTCCCCAATCAGGACCAGCCGGCTTGTTTGTATATGCTGCGCACCGTCCCGAGCGGCAGGTCCTTTTTCGGGTGCGGTACGGTAACTGTCAGGGAGCCTTTTTTGAATTTGTGATGTGAGCCGACCACCTTCACCAGCTCGAAACCGTCTTGTTCGAGCTTCTTGATGATCTTTCGGCTGTTGCTTTCCATCTACATCGCCCTAATTGTGCGTATTTATATGCGTATCCTTGAAATCAAGTCAAGAGAAGTGCGTAAAATAGTGCGCATAACGAGCGCAGTGATTCTCGAACAACTCCGGCCTCTGGTCTTGTCGTGACATAGATGTGAAGGGGAACGCCTCATGAACATTCTTCGGTGTTGTCTCGGGACATTTTTGTCCCGCACTGTCCACAGATGCCGGAATTTCCCTGTTTGTTCCGACTTGACGGGAGCCGCTCCGGTCTATAAATCCCCAGAAATCAACGGCTCGGGGTATAGCGCAGCCTGGTAGCGCATCTGGTTTGGGACCAGAGGGTCGCAAGTTCGAATCTTGCTGCCCCGACCATTCTTTCCGCAAAATTTCGGACAGAATCGACGGCGCCTGACCCGTTTCAAACGGTCAGCGTTCAGAGCATTGCAGTTTTTGAATTGAAAAAGGCAGGCACGGGCAGGGCAAGCCCCGTGGCATGTGTTTTAAAGTCCGGGACTTTTCAAAAGTTATCGGTCGAAGGCTTTCAGCAGCAGCGACATGACGTTCAGGAATTCGTCGCGTTTTTCGACCGACAATTCTTTCGGGTCCGAGGCGGCATAATCCAGCGTCAGGATCATGTCCCACATCTCCGTGAGATTCGCGGCGTCGATGGCTGCCTTCAGGTCGACCGGTTCGGCCCTGCTGGTCGGCTGGATATGCTCCGGCACATAGGCACTCAGGCCCTTCAGAAATTCATAATGCATGTTCGGATCTTGTTTTTTGTGTTTTGGAGAATCCACCCGTTCGGGAACGGAGCAGATTCGGTTGCATTGTCATTTCCTGAAAATACCGCAAATCCTTCAGGGCCCAAAGGCCAGCGTCGGCGGTCCGGTAAATTCACGTCGAGGTTGCTCATAGCACAGCTTGCACTTGAACGCCACGTCACTTTAGCGTCGCAGGGGCCGGACTGGAAAATACCGTTAATTAAAACTTGTATAAATTCTCGGCGTACCGCGTTTTCCGTTTCACGGGCGGGGATCGAACAACGGTGTTGACTTCCGGGGAAAAGGCGGGAAAAAGCTCTGAAGGATATGTCGCGAACTTCTAGAGCATTCTGGTTCGAGTGAACGCAGACAAGATGCTCGAACAGTTTAAGATGGATCGGCTTTTGGGTGTTCAATCGATCCCGGTTGAACGTCCGATGATCCAGGAACCTGATTTAGGGGCGCTGTCACATGGTTGCACGCATTTACCGTCCGGCGAAAACCGCCATGCAATCGGGCAAGGCAAAGACACACCGCTGGGTGCTGGATTATGAGCCGGAAGCGGCCAAATCCGTCGAGCCGCTGATGGGATATACGTCTTCTTCGGATATGAAGCAGCAGATTCGGCTGTTTTTCGACACGCAGGAAGAAGCCGTCGCCTATGCAAGGCGCCACGGTATTCCGCACAGGGTGGAGAAGCCGCAGGAGCGGAAGGTACGCGGATCCGCATATGCGGACAATTTCAAGTTCAACCGGACCGCTCCCTGGACCCATTGATGCCGCAAGCCCCGATTCGGCGGGTTTGCCGCCGGGAACTTGCCTGTTGAAACGGGCATTTGCGGGTCGACAGGAACAAGTTTCCGGCGCATGAAATTGCCGGACGTCCGATCGAAACGATCGCAGATCCTGTGGCCGATCGATTTGAAAGATGCCGGAGCATCGGTCCGCGTTCAGAAGACGCCAGGATGCTCCTGAGGCCCGCGGGCGGAACGCCCTGCGGAGGACAAGACAAGGCCCCGTAGCTCAGCCGGATAGAGCACTCGCCTTCTAAGCGAATGGTCGCAGGTTCGAATCCTGCCGGGGTCGCCACTCTTCTCATTGTCCGTCCGGGACGCAGCGGCATTGCGTCGTTTTCCGGCTGGAGAAACAGGAAAGCCTGTTTTCTGAATGAGGCGGCGCATTCTTGTGAGAAAAGCGCGCGAACGACCTCATGGTCCGATTCCGGATGCCGGCCGGGGACAATAAGACACGGAAAAACCGGCCCTTTGGGGACACGAAGGGCCGGTTTTGCTTTGAAATCTGTCTGCCCGGGTCAGGCCGGGTCGGATTTCGAGGAAGAAGAGGAACTCTGCTGGCCGACCATGAGTGGCGTGATCTTGGTCTTCAGGATCATATCCAGGTCTTCAGAGCCGTCTTCCAAAGACTGGAGAGCCATGTCGAGGAAGTAGGAACAGAAAGTGCGGCCGTCCTTGTCCGATTCTTTCTTGGTATAGCGGATCATCCGCTTGATCGCTTCTACTGCCGGTTCCTGTTGAGTTTCCGCAAGGTCCGGTTTGCTAACTGTCTTTGACATAATACTACCCACCAGTATTAGTTTTGCCGATTGCAGCAACGCTGCTGTGACCATCCGTAAAAAAGCATGCTGTTGCGGCGTGATATGAGCGTGATAAGGTGCTGTTGTGTTTCCGGTTTCGTGATATTCGCGGTTGCGCTATCACGATATCGCGAATGTGCACTTTAATTACGGGGAATTGATGGCAAACGCGTCCTGCTTCGCTTGCCTTGGTCGGCCTCTGCTCCTGAACAAGAACCGGGAACCTGTTGCGGTGAAAACCCGCAAGGCCTTGGCCATCATCGGCTATCTGAGTCGGATGGGCGGCATGACCGGGCAGCGCGAGGCCCTTGCCGACCTGTTGTGGAGCGGAGCGGAACGTCACAAGGCGATGCAGTCCCTTCGCCAGGCCTTGAGGCAACTGAAAACCGCCGAGCAGGAAGCCGGCATTGACGTCGTCATGTCCTCGCCGGGCCATGTTCAGCTCGATGCGGCCGTTTTTTCCTCCGATCTGACCGATCTTCTGGCGCTTCTGGAAAAAGGCCGGGCGGTGGATTTCCGCGATGCGGAGGAGTTGTGGCGGGGAGATTTTCTCACCGGTTTCGACGATATCGATCCGGAATTTTCCGACTGGCTGACTGTCGAGCGCGAACGTGTCCGTTCCGAAGTGACGTCCGCCGCCTTCAGGCATCTCAACCAGATCAGCATTGACGACGGTGGCGTCCGGGTGGAGGCCGCGGCCCGTTTCCTGCTGAAAATCGACCCTGCGCTGGAAGCCGCCCACAGGGTGCTGATCCGCCTCTACAAAAAGCTCGGCCAGCACGAACGCGCCGAACAGCAGTTCAAGGCATGCGAACGTGAACTGCGGCTGCATCTCGATGAAGAGCCGGATGAGGAAACCCGGGCTATCCTGGATGAAAAGCCGACCTCATCCTGGAACGTTCCTGTCTTGACTCGTCCGAGTGAGCCGACCGGCGTTTCCGTAAATCTTTCCAACAGCCAGAATGCGGTGCAGTTGCCGCAGATTTCAATCGTTTCGGCTGCGATTGCAGACCCCTCGCTGGCCGATGCGCGACATCTGCGCGAAGAGGTCGTTGCCGGTCTGTCGTCTTTCCGGTCGTTTGACCTTTATCAGGCTGAATACTTCGGCGAGGAGAACCTGCCGGCACCGACACTGGTGGACGGTCACGAGCTGGGAAGTTATCTGCTGCGTTTCCGCCACAACGAACGCAGCGGCAAGATTGCCGTACAATTCGAAGACCGGATGGACGGGCGAATTGTCTTCAACGAAATTGTCGATTTGAACCAGTGGGAAAACGTTCAGGCGGCAGCGAGCCAGACGATCGGCCGTATCCACTCACACTCTCTTTCAAAGCTCCGCAATCCCAACAACACGAGTGCCTTTGCGCGCTGGTGTCAGGCGGAGGCCCTGATGTGGGACTTCAATCCACACTCCGACCGGAAGGCGCTTCAGCTTCTGGACGAATTGGAGCAACACCATGGCTCCTTCTCAATGGTCTTTTCCGGGAAAGCGATGATCAATCTGAAGCAGATGATCCATTATCCGATTGAAGACCGCGAGACGGGCCTTGCCATGGACGGAATATTGTCCCTTTGCGAGCACGCGATCATGCTGGATCCCTGGCAACCGGTAAACCAGCGGGCTTACGGCTGGGCATTGATGCAGTCCAACATGCCGGAGCAGGCAAAACGCGCTTTTCTGCAGGCTGGCCGTTTGAACGCCGTCGATCCGGGAAACCTCATGTCCGTCGCGGAGGGGCTGGCCTTGTCGGGAGATGTCGAACACGCCAAGCAAAAAGCGCATTTGGCCATGTCTCTCACGGCTTCTGTGCCAAGGTTGTTTTTTGAATACTATTCCAACATCTTCTTTGCGGCGGAAGACTATGAAACCTGTCTTCATTTCAATGAGAAAAGTTCGATAACGAGTATTTCGGGTTTGACGACCCGGATCGCCGCGCTGGTGTGCACGAACAGGCAAGACGAAGCAATTGAAGTTCTCAACCGGTATAGCGACAGGTATGCCAAATTGATCAAAAACACCGGATTGGGACAGAGGAATCCTGACGAATGGGGCGACAAGATCAATTTCTATCAGGATCCGAAAACCCGCTCCAATTATGGAAAAGGCGTCGATCTAGTTAAGCGTTTTTTCTTCGGCGACAAAGCCATCCTTTAGTTTGTTGTCGGAAAACAGATTTGAAAGCTGCGTCAAATACTCTGGATCTTTCCGGTCGAGCCTTTCCTGGTTCAGCCGGTAGGGAAGAACGACAGCATTTTCATCTGCAGGGTCAACGACTTCGAACTCAACTAGCTGAGTCACGTTGTCAGGCAGGCCGATCTCGGCCAAAAGCTTGTTCGGATTTTTGCTGAGTTCCGCGCGAATAGCAGGGTCGAGCCTTGCATCGGCAAGGAGCTTGCCAAGGGCTGCGATGTTTCGCTTGTAATATGGAAATCTGGCCATGTCGCTCATCTTCCGGTCGGCGGGAAAGGTGCTTTACGCGAAATTCGCGTAAAGCACCGAAAGAATTATTCTTCGGGGAGATCTCTGTAGATGCAGGTCCCCAGAGCGAGCTTGCCCAGTTCCTCGAAATAGGCCTCGTCGCCTGCTGCAACGCGGTCTGCGTCGATTTCGGCCGGGATGATCAGGTGGACGAGATCGGCCGTGTCGGCATAAATCGTCATGTCGGACTTCACGCCGATCGCGCTCAGCGTTTCTGCCGGATTTTCAATCAGCTGCGCGCGCGCCGTAGAATCCTGGATCATCGCACCAAGCTTTGCGCCGATTTCCAGGTCTTTGTTCGAAGTCTTATGAGTGTGCATAGTTGGCCTCCTGAAGTTAAAGTTGCATCGAGACTTAGCTGGTGGTGGGATGGTCACTCGGCTAAGCTGAAATAAGTCAAACTTTAGTAAAAGAGTTCAAGTTCTATGTATTTACTACTGTTTGACTGCTTTCAGGCATAATGTACGGTGCTTCGGCGACCTTTCTCAATGGTACTCCGATTAATCTACAAAGCATGCAATTGCAGGGTGAACGTCTGTATTTCATGGTTACTTTAATTGCTGCGCTGCATGCGGCCCGAGGGAGACTTGCCGGTGGGGAATGAAAAGGACAGTTCGCAGCTGACCGGAGAGGTCGCAGCGGATCTGCTCAGGGCCGGTCTTCTGGTTCATGACACGGCACAGGATGGAAACCATCTGCGCATGGTCGACGCCGGTCTGGCGGTTTTTCTGCCTCTTCTGACGTCATTTGATGTGAAAATCGTGCCGGTATCGAAACAGGCCTGTCCGGTACGGTTTTGCACCGGAATTCTGACCACGACCACCGGCTTCCCGGAAATTGAAGGCAATTGGATGACCTCCTTGCCGGGTGGCGGTCAGGGCAGGACATCCATAGATGCAGCCTTCGGTTGTCTTGGCGAGTTAGCGGAGCGTCTAAGTCTTTGTTCACTGGGGAAAAGAGATGGCAGGATTTTCAACAAACGGAGAGAGCAACCACAAGTTGATATTTCGAAGATGATTGGATTGAGTGACGCTCAAGGGCGACGGCTGTTGCGGACTGCGCACCTTGAGAGCGGCGGACAGCGCGACGGCTTGCCGGATTGGGCTGTTTTGTCTGATCGAAGGGTTGAGATTCGGCGCCTGGGCGGTATCTCTAAGGGGCAACTCCCGAGTATTGGGATTTTGTTCAATGAACTGGAGCAGATCACGGCAGGGAGGTTATCTCTTGCCAGCAGCGCCGGCTGCGCGGTCTGGAGTGATTTTCCCGGCGCGCGCGAAAGGGCTCTTCTTGAGCTTGTCGAGCGCGATGCAGTGGCTCAAGGTTGGTACAACCGCCTGGGGATAACCATGCTGGATCATGGGTATCTTCGCGAAATCTTGCCTGAATCCTATTTCAGTTTTTTGTCCGGACGGCAGCGGCATTGGGACATTTGTTCGCTCGACACCGACCTTGATTCCTGCGTGGCGATAGCCGTCTCCTATGAAGAGGACGGCCGCGCCGCCGCTTTCGGGTCCTCGGCTGGCTGGAATTTCGCCTCGGCCTGCGAAGGGGCCGTGGAAGAAATGCTGCAGTCGGAGAATTCCCTGGAGATGATGGCGAAGGTCCATCCTGAAATGCACTCGGCGGAAGAGCGGGACACGTCGTTGCCGCGCCAGCTGGCTTATGCCAGGCAGAGGTCGGTCTTCGACGACTTGCCGCTGAAGGCGGCGCCGGCAGCCGGTCCAAGGGACCCGGAAAAATCCTCCAGCTATGAAAGCCTTTTGGGAGGCTGTCTGGAGAAAGGCATTGAAATCTGGGAGTTTGACGCGACAAGGCCGGATCTGAACATTCCCTGCGTCAAGCTTTTGTCGCCGGATCTGTGCAGCTGGGAACCGCGTTTCGGCAAGCGGCGGCTGTATGAAGGCGTTGTTGAGCGCGGGCTTCGTGCAGCTCCGGCGACCGAGGCTGAATTTGCCGCGCGGTCCTTGCCCTTTTAGAGGCAAAACCGGTCCTTTTTGTCAGGAGGGTCGGCTTCGCGCAAACGGGATCGGCGATCGGAGTTTGACAGGCCGGTCGGGGCGCGGTATTAAAATATAACTCTTACACTCATGTATTTGGGTGGTGGGCGTCCGGATGATTCTGGGTCATCCGATCTCTGGAAAACCTTTCAGGCGGGGGAAACCCCGCCTTTTTTTACCGTCGCTCTCAGAAGCCGGGCGGGTTTCACCTCACGGTCGGGCGTCCGTCCGCGTAGGGCCGGGAGAGGGTCATGACCCAGAAATTCCGCCATTTGCCGTTATTCCGGTTGGTGCGCGCAATGCCGACGCGGGTGACATAGGGGTTGAGAAGGTTCTTGTTGTGTCCTTCGGATCCCTGCCAGCCCCGGAACGCAGCCGGCAGATCGGCATAGCCAGAGCCGAGGTTTTCCGCGCCCGCATAGTTGGCGTATCCGGCCTTGTCGAGCCGTTGCGAGAGGCCGAAGGCGCTGTGGGCCCATGTGTCCATGCTGTCGCGTTCCGCGATGTGGCGCGCCATCTTCTGCGACACCGCATCGAGCTCCGGATCGTGCCGGAGGGTGGGGAGGCCGTGTTGCTGGCGGTAGGAATTGATCATCGACAGCATCTCCGCCTTGTCGACGGGCTGGTCGGTGAGGACGGTCTTGTCCTCCAGCTCGCCTCCGCCCGGCAGGGCGCCGCAGGCGGCAAGGGCCCATGACAACAGCGCGATCAGAAAAAACCGCGGCAGGCGCCTGGAAAGAACGGAAGCAGGCATCAGGCTTCGTCTCCCGGCCACACAACGCCGTCATCGGCGAAGAAGTTGTAGGGACCCGGGAAATTTTCCACATAGGTCATGTGGGAGACCACGCCTGTTTTTGGCGAGAAATAGTGCAGGAAATAGGCCGCAGGTTCGAAGTTGAACAGGGCAGGGCTGTTTTCGGTCAGGTCCAGCACCACCTGATGGCCGGTGCTTGGCGACAGGGTCATGACCTTGCCCGCGAAGCTCGCGATGATCGGCCGGTGCAGGTGGCCGCACATCAGCCTTTCGACATGGCCGTGCGGCGCGAGGATTTCCGCCAGAGCGCCGGCGTCGACCAGACCGATCTTGTCCATGTGGCTGATGCCCGAAAGAGCCGGCGGATGGTGAAGCGCGATGAGCGTGGGTTTCCCGGTTTCGCGCAGTGTGGCGTCGAGCCAGCCGAGCTGATCCCGTCCGAGTTCGCCTTCGGGCTTGCCGGGCAGATGGGTATCGAGACCGATCAGCCGGATCGCGCCGATATCCGCCTTGTAGAAGATCTTGCCGTCTCCGTTGTCCGCAATTCCCGGAAAGTCCCCCATTTCCTGCCGCATGCCGAGACTGCTGTCGTGATTTCCGGGAATGAGGTAGACGGGGATGTCGAGCCTTGAAAGCAGTTCGCGTGCAACCGCATATTCACGCGGGTCGCTCCGGTCGGTCAGATCTCCGGTAATGACCAGCGCATCGGGTCTGGGCTGCAGGGTCTGCAGGGAGCGGATCGCACGCTCGGCGAACATGTTGGTGTCGGAAACCCGGTAGCACGCAAGGCCGCGCGGGCGAAGGTGCAGATCCGTCATTTGTGCAATCAAAGTCATTGGAAAATCTTAAGACTCACGGAGCGTTTCAAGAACCCGGACGATAGCCCAGCAGGCCGACAGGGCAAGCACCAGTTTCCCTTTTTTCAAAAGCTCATGTAGGAGATGTCTGCAAATGGCTGGGATGTGGCTCCAGAGCTGGTATCGGAAGCGGGAATTGATGGCTGACACAAGCGACGATCAAACGATTAACGCCCAGGACAAAGCTGCCAGGTCTGCTCAATCCGGAACCGCGCAGACCATGCGCAAACCGGTCTGGCTCCGGATTTTCGGGCACGATATCACCGCACCCTTTCTGCTTTTGGTTCTGTCCCTCGTTCTCTTTGCGCCCGGACAGTGGACTGTGCCGCCACTCGACAGGGACGAGCCCCGGTTCACCCAGGCGACCAAGCAGATGCTGGAAACCGGTGACTACATCGATATCCGTTTCCAGGACGAACCCCGGTACAAGAAACCGGTTGGAATCTATTGGTTGCAGGCGGCCGCGGTCGAACTGACCGGCCAGGGGGCCGAAGCGCCGCTTTGGGCCTACAGGCTGCCGTCGCTGGCCGGTGCCGTGTTGAGCGTTCTGGCGAGTTTCTGGATGGCCCGCGCGTTCATGGGCCCGGCCGGCGCCTTGCTGGTCGCGGGCTTCGTTGCCATGTCCATCATACTGGGGGTCGAGGCGCGCCTAGCAAAGACCGATGCCGCGCTCTTCGCGACGATCATTATCGCGCAAGGGGCGCTCGCCAGGATTTGGCTGAAGGATCCCGACAGGCGCCTCTGGGGGCTCGGTTTCCTGTTCTGGACCGCCCTTGCCGCCAGCGTGCTGATCAAGGGGCCTGTTGGCCCGATGATTGTCGGCCTGACCGTCGTGGCGCTGATGGTCCTGCGCCGTAGGATCAGATGGTTCAAGGCCGCTTCGCCGATTATCGGATTCATCTGGTTCCTGCTGCTCGTCTCGCCGTGGTTCGTGGCGATCTGGATCGCGACCGACGGGGCCTTCTTTACAGAGGCGATCGGCAAGGACCTGCTCGGCAAGGTGGGGCAGGGGCAGGAAGGCCATGGCGCGCCGCCACTGACCCATCTGGGGGCCATGTTCGGGATCTTCTGGCCGTTGCCCGCATTCTTCCTGACCGCCCTTCCGTTGATCTGGAGAGAGCGGGCCAGCCCCCTGGTCGTGTTCGCCGCCGCCTGGTTCGTTCCGGGCTGGATCATCTTCGAACTGGTGTCGACAAAGTTACCGCACTACACCATGCCGCTCCTGCCAGCCCTGGCGCTTCCGGTCGCCGCGGCCATGCTCGACGGGGCAGGCTCTCATACGAAAACCTGGCTCCGCTGGGTCGCTGCGGTGTTGCTTGCGCTTCCTGCGGTCGGTCTGGCCGTTGCAGCCTTTGCCGGCCCCTTCGTGCTCGGTGTCTGGCCGTCGCCGCCCGGAGCTGTCGTGATGGCGCTCGGCGCCGTCTTCGCCATCGCCGCCGCCCGCCGTTTCCTGCGGGGGCCGGTGGTCCATGCAGTCCCGGCTGTCGCCATGACGGCGATATGCGTTGCAGTCGGTTTCTGGGGCTTTGTCGGTCCGGCTCTCACGCCCATCTGGGTCAGCCCCAGACTGGTGCAGGCCATCGGCGAAATCCCGGGCTGCGCGAACCCGCAGACACGGATGGTTGTGACCTCCGGGTTCCATGAGCCGAGCTTCATCTTCCTGCAAGGAACCGGCACGAAGATCGTCTCTCCGAAGGCGGCGGCGGAGTTTCTGGCGCAGCCGTCGGAAACGGGTGCCGGTACGTGCCGGATCGCGGCGATAGAAAGCCGGGAGGAAGATGCCTTTTTGGCGGCAGCCAAAGAGATTGGTCTTGTGCCGGAGGTTCGAAAAAGGGTAGACGGCCTCAATATCAATGGCGGCGACGACGTCGATATAGCGCTTTATCAACCGGCCGGACCGGCCACGGGTACACAAGACGGCAATGACCAGCAGCAGTAAATTTGTCTGGCGTATTCTGGCGCGCATGCGCGGGAATGTTCGGCGGGCTGCAATACTGTTTTCCGGACGCAAGGAGCGCGCGCGCCACAACAGGGACCCGCTTCCCCCCGGACAAAGGCCGCAGGATATTCTCGCGGTGCTGCTCCTGACCGTCGGCATTGCCGTCGTCGCATTCGATTTTCCGACTTTTCCCTGGCTCGTTTCCCTGCCCGGGGAATACCGGTCGGCGTTCCGCGCCTTCACGGATCTCGGCAAGTCGGACTGGATCCTGGGCACCACCGGTGTCGCCTGCCTCTTTCTGCTGACGTTGGATGCCGGCCGCTATGCGTTCCGTCTGCGTATGACGATCGGCGTGATTTTCACCTATGCGGCGTTCATCTTCTATACGGTCGCCGCGACCGGGCTTCTGGCCATCGCCTTCAAATGGACGCTCGGCCGCGCCCGGCCGAAGCTCTACGAGGAGGTCGGGCCGGTTCACTTCGACTTTCTGGCCTTCGACGGCAGCTACACGAGTTTTCCTTCAGGCCACTCGACCACCGTTGCCGCCCTTGCCACGGCGCTTGCCTTTATCTTTCCCGCCTACCGCTGGCTGATCGTGGTCGGCGCCTTCTGGCTGGCCTTCAGCAGGGTCATGGTCGGGGCGCATTATCCAAGCGACGTGATCGCGGGCACCTTGCTCGGGATGACCTTCACCTTCTTCTCCGTCCGGGAAATGGCGCGGCGGCGGATCGGTTTTCACTTATCTTCTTCCGGAAAAATCGAGCCCAACATGAACGTCCTGTCCGCGAAGGCCTGCCTGCGCGCGGTCTGGCAGGTGATCCGAGGGCAGCGCGGCGCCGGCCGCGTTCTTCTGGAGGCACACAAGGCGGAAGAGACGGAACGGACAAGTTCATGACGCAAAGCTATCTGGAAGGGCTGGCGGCAAACAAGGGGACGCTGGCTGTCACTGTGGTGGTTCCCGCCAAGGACGAGGCGGCGAACCTGCCGATCCTGCTCGATGAAATCGAGACCGCGCTCGAGGGCCGCAGTTTCGAGGTGATCGTCATCGATGACGGCTCCTCCGACGGCACGGATATCGTTCTTCAGGATTATGCCGCCACCCACGACTGGCTGCGTCCGATCCGTCACGAAAAGTCCTGCGGCCAGAGCTGCGCGGTGCGCACCGGGCTGCAGCACGCACGCGGGGACGTTGTCGCGACGATCGACGGCGACGGCGAAAACAATCCGGCCTATATCCCCGATCTGCTCGACGCGCTTCAGGCCGCCGGTCCCGCGGTCGCGCTTGCCGCGGGCCAGAGGCTTGGCCGCAAGGCGAGCCTCGCCAAGCGCTATGCGTCGAAATTCGCCAACAAGCTGCGCGGCGCGATCCTCAGGGACAACACGCGCGACAGCGGCTGCGGCCTGAAGGCCCTGCGCCGCGAGGTCTTCCTGCAATTGCCCTATTTCGACAGCTGGCACCGCTTCCTGCCGGCCCTGGTCATCCGCGAAGGCTACGGCGTGACCCATATCGACGTGCAGGACCGCCAGCGGCGGCACGGAACGTCCAAATACGGCATTTTCGACCGGGCGCTTGTCGGCATTTTGGACCTGTTCGGCGTCTGGTGGCTGCGCCGGCGGCGCAAGAAAATTCCCGAAGTCCGGCCGCTGACCTGATTAATGCCCGAATTCGACTAGAAAAGCCTGCCGAAATTCGAAAAACACTGACGGGACCCTCTCATGGACGCTCTCTTGAACTGGATACACACGGTATTCATCGAGCAATTCGATTTCTGGATCATCCTGGGGTTCTTCGCCCAGGCCATGTTCATGATGCGGTTCGTCATTCAGTGGATCGCCTCGGAACGCGTCGGCCGGTCCATCGTTCCGGTCGCCTTCTGGTTCTTTTCTATCGCCGGCGGGTCGCTTCTGCTGATCTACGCCATCCAGCGCCAGGATCCGGTGTTCATCGCCGGGCAAGGGCTGGGCCTTTTGATCTATTTCCGCAATCTGTGGCTGATCTTCAAGGAAAAGCGGCGCGATCCGGCAATCTGACCGCACCGTCCAAATGTGATCTTTCTGCAGCTTGCCCGTTCGGGCTTGAGCTTCGCGTCTTCACGGAGCGCCGGGTGAACATGCCAGGAATGCCCGCTTGCCTCCTCCTGGTCGAACACGTCTGGATCGGTTGATCCCGAGCGGGCTGGCCCGGATGTGTCCCTCGAAACGATCGCTCCGATCTTGTCGCTGGCAGTCGCCGCCAAAGGCGGAGATATTCTTTCGAGGAAAATCATCGGCAATTTTACGGATGGTCTGAGGGTTTCTTCTGATAAGATGCGGGAACTGCTTATGCCTGACGGGAGGATTTTTCATGGCGAGGTTGTTCAAGTATTCCCTGCTCGCGGTGGCCATGGCCGGGTTTTGCGCTTCTGCATCTGCTGCGACGCTCGACACGGTCAAGAGCGACGGTTTTTTCACCTGCGGCGTCAGCCAGGGCAATCCTGGTTTTTCCAATCCGGACAATCAGGGGAACTGGTCCGGATTTGACGTAGATTATTGCCGCGCAATTGCGGCGGCGGTGCTGGGCGATCCGCAGGCGGTCAAATTCCGCCCGCTGTCGTCACCGGAGCGTTTCACGGCCCTGCAATCGGGTGAAATCGACGTGCTTTCCAGGACGACCACCTGGACCATGTCCCGTGATACCGGCCTGGGCGCCAACTTTGCCGGGATCATGTACTATGACGGCCAGGCGATGATGGTGCGCAAGGATCTGGGGGTGGCGTCTGCCCTGGAGCTGGCCGGAGCGTCCGTGTGCACTGCGACGGGAACGACCACGGAATTGAACGTTGCCGACTTTTTCCGTTTCCACGAGATGGAATATGAAGTCGTGGCGTTCGAGAAGAACGATGAGGTGACTGCCGCCTATGATGCCGGCCGCTGCGACGTCTATACCACCGACGCGTCGGGTCTGCATGCCAACCGGCTCAAGCTGACCAACCCGTCCGATCACATCATACTGCCGGAGATTATTTCGAAGGAACCTCTCGGGCCGTCCGTCCGGCAGGGCGACGATCAGTGGTTCGATATTGCCAAATGGACGTTGAACGCCCTTATCGACGCGGAAGAACTGGGCGTCACCCAGGCGAATGTGGATGAGATGCTTTCCTCGGGCAATCCGTCCGTGAGACGCCTGCTCGGCGTCGAGGGGGCTTTCGGGGAAGCGCTCGGCCTCGACAACCAGTGGGCTGTCCGCATCATCAGGGCCGTTGGCAATTATGGCGAAATCTTCGACCGGAATGTCGGGCCCGATACGCCGCTAGGCATCAAGCGCGGCTTGAACGCGCTTTGGGCAGACGGAGGCATTCTCTACGCGCCGCCAATACGCTGAGGGGAGATATTTTCGGAAAAGCATCTGGCTGGGTACGGATCTTCCAGGCATGCGGTGTAACGCGTTCCAATTTTCCGGCAGACGCGGAAAATTTCCGAAAGCGTTTTCGCCGACTGATTGCATCTTAGGCAGCGTATGCGGAGAAAGTGACCATGTTCGCTGTTTGTGCATCAATCCGGACGGCAATTGCCTGACAGCTCGAGAAATTTGACGAGAATGCGACAGCAAGTACTTGACCCGAACAGCTAAATGCCATCGTATGGAGCCGTTGGGTGGGACGGAAGATGTCTGGAGGAAGCGGCCGGTAAGGCTGGTAATCGTCCGGAAAGAAAGACGGTGAAGATGTCTTCCGATCAGGCCCAACAAAAATAAAGTATGGGTAACAAATAAAGGCTGCATATCCATGTCCAATAAAATCCTTCCGCTCGTACTCGGCGCTGCTATGGGAGTCGCCGCGACGACGGCTGCCGGTGCAACGACGCTGGAAGACGTCAAGGCAAAGGGCTTCATTCAGTGTGGCGTGAGCCAGGGCCTGCCGGGTTTTTCCAACCCGGATGCACAAGGGAACTGGACCGGTCTGGACGTTGACCTGTGCCGCGCAATGGCTGCTGCGGTATTCGGTGACGCCTCTGCTGTGAAATTCACTCCGCTGTCCGCTAAGGAGCGTTTCACCGCTCTGCAGTCCGGCGAAGTTGACGTTCTGTCTCGTAACACCACCTGGACCATGTCCCGCGACACTCAGCTTGGTCTGAACTTCGCTGGTGTGAACTACTATGACGGTCAGGGCTTCATGGTCCGCAAGGACCTGGGCGTGACGTCCGCTCTGGAACTGTCCGGCGCTTCCGTCTGCACCAACACCGGCACCACGACCGAGCTGAACGTTGCCGACTACTTCCGTGCGAACAACATGCCGTACGAAATTGTCGCTTTCGAAAAAGCCGACGAAGTCGTTGCCGCATATGACGCCGGCCGTTGCGACGTCTACACCACCGATGCGTCCGGCCTGTACGCACAGCGCCTGAAGCTGACCAACCCGGCCGATCACATGGTTCTTCCGGAAATCATTTCTAAAGAGCCGCTTGGTCCGGTTGTTCGTCAGGGTGACGATGAGTGGTTCAACATCACCAAATGGACGCTGAACGCGATGCTCAACGCCGAAGAACTTGGCGTGTCCTCTGAAAACGTCGACGAAATGAAGTCTTCCGACAACCCGTCCATCAAGCGCCTGCTGGGCGTGGAGGGTGCGTATGGTGAAGCTATCGGCCTGTCCAACGACTGGGCCTATAACATCATTAAGAGCGTTGGCAATTATGAAGAATCCTTCAACGCCAATGTCGGCCCGGACACTGAACTCGGCATCTCCCGCGGTGTGAATGCGCTGTGGAACAACGGCGGCTTCATGTACGCCCCGCCGGTCCGCTAATCCTCATTTGAGTTGAGGATCTCAGGGGTTCCGGCGGCGTGTTACTGCCGGAACCCTCAATAAATTCCACGCACCAAAAACCGGATCGCACCGGCAGACGCGTGGGGGGAACAACTGCCTCCAGCCGATAGGGGAGAGCGCGGAAAGCGCGAAAGCAGAGGCAGGTTTAGACGCGAAAGAGGAGAGGCTTAGCGCCGGGCTCTTTCCGTAAACTCGGGCGAGGTTCTATGTCAGTAATGGAGCAGGACTCGGCGGGGGCGCCGGCGCGTGCTTCGCTGATGAACGATCCCAAGGCCCGCGGCATCTTTTACCAGCTGGTATTGATCGTCGCGTTGGTAACATTGGGATATGTCATCGTTACGAACACGATCGCCAACCTGGAACGGCAAAACATAGCCTCCGGTTGGGAATTTTTTGGAAACACAGCCGGTTTCGGCATTATTCAGGCGCTTGCCCCTTATTCCGAAACATCCAGCTACGGGCAGGCGCTCTTAGTAGGCTTTCTCAACACTGTCCTTGTAGCAGCCGTCGGCATCATCTGTGCCACGGTCATCGGATTTATCGTCGGCGTCGCCCGGCTTTCCAACAATTGGGTCATCAACCGGCTGGCCTACTGCTATGTCGAGCTGATCCGCAACATTCCGCTGCTGCTTCAGATCTTCTTCTGGTATTTCGCGGTGCTGCGCGCAGTGCCGCAGAAGCGCGAGAAATGGTCGTTTCTCTTCGATACGTTCCATCTGAACATCGCAGGCTTCCGGGGGCCGAAACCCATCTGGGAGCCGGGGTCCTCCTGGATCGGCTACGCTTTGATAATCGGCATTGTCGCCTCCTATTTCGTTTCGCGTTGGGCGCATAAGCGCCAGGACGCAACCGGTCAGCAATTCCCGGTCTTCTGGACGACTGTCGGGCTTGTTGTCGGGCTTCCGGTCCTGACCTATCTGGTCACCGGCATGCCGATGCACCTGGAACATCCCGTCTTCAACGAAACGGGACCGATCCTGCAGCGCGGGTTCGAGCTGAACAAGGGGTTCAACCTGATCCCCGAATTCCTGGCCCTGACGGCGGCGTTGTCGATCTACACCGCGTCGTTCATCGCAGAAATCGTCCGCGCCGGCATTCAGGCCGTCAGCCACGGTCAGACCGAGGCGGCGCATCCTCTCGGCCTGCGAAACGGGCCGACGCTGCGTCTGGTGATCATTCCGCAGGCGATGCGCGTGATCATTCCGCCGCTGACCAGTCAGTATCTGAACCTGACCAAGAATTCGTCCCTGGCCGTTGCGATCGCCTTCCCGGATCTCGTCTCCGTGGGTGGCACGGTTCTCAACCAGACCGGCCAGGCCATTGAGATCATCGGTATCTGGATGGCGGTCTACCTGTCCCTCAGCCTGATAACATCGGCCTTCATGAACTGGTACAACCAGCGCATGGCGCTCGTGGAACGGTAAGGAGCGCGTCTCATGGCAACCACTGACTTGTTTCACATCAGAACCGAGGAGGCGCCGCGTCTGCCGGCGCCGGTCTCGACCACCGGCGTGATCGGCTGGATGCGGCAGCACCTGTTCTCGTCCATCGGCAACACGATCCTTACCGTCATCGGCATCCTGCTGGCTTATTCGATCCTCTCGCCCTTGGTCGAGTTCGCGTTGATCAATGCAGTCTGGACCGGTGAAAACCGTGAAGCCTGCCTGCCTCAGGACGGCGGACACAGCGGGGCCTGCTGGGCCTATGTCAAAGCCTATCTCCCGCAGTTCATCTACGGGCGGTATCCGACCGACGAGATCTGGCGGGTCAATATCGTCTACGTCCTGTTCGTGCTGCTTCTTGTGCCGCTGGCCATTCCGAGCGCGCCGTTCAAGAAGGCCAATGCGATCCTCTTCCTGGCAGCCTTTCCGATCGTCGCCTATTTCCTTCTGACCGGACTGGTCATCGGGAGCTGGGTCATCCTGCCGATCGTGGAAACGGCCGTCTGGGGCGGGTTGCTGGTGACGCTGGTCATCGCGGTGACCGGTATCGTCGCCTCCCTGCCGCTCGGCATCGCCCTGGCGCTCGGGCGCCGGTCGAAAATGCCGATCATCAGGCTGGTCTCGATCATCTTCATCGAATTCTGGCGCGGCGTGCCGCTCATCACGGTGCTGTTCATGTCCTCGGTGATGCTGCCGCTGTTCCTGCCGGAAGGCGTGACCTTCGACAAGCTGCTGCGCGTCCTGATCGGTGTGACGCTGTTTTCCGCCGCCTATATGGCCGAAGTGGTCCGCGGCGGTCTGCAGGCCATTCCGAAGGGGCAGTACGAAGGAGCGATGGCGCTCGGTCTGCGCTTTTGGCCGATGATGTATCTCGTCGTCCTGCCGCAGGCGCTGAAACTCGTGATCCCCGGCATCGTCAACACCTTCATCGGTCTGTTCAAGGACACGACCCTGGTGCTGATCGTCGGCATGTTCGACCTGCTCGGTCAGATCCAGTCGTCCTTCACGGATCCGACCTGGTCGACCCCGAGCCAGGGGCATACGGGTTATCTCTTCGCGGCGATGGTGTTCTGGTGTTTCTGCTTCGGCATGTCGCGCTACTCCATTTTCATGGAGAAGAAGCTGCACACTGGACATAAACGCTAGGCAATTTGCTTCCGGGGCGCGCGAACACGGCGCTGCGCCCCGGACCCGAGACATTCTTGGAGTTACAAATCATGACTGAGAACGCAGTACGCGACGAAGATCTGGCAGCCGACCGTTCGAAGATGACGATTTCCGACACGGATGTGGCGGTCGAAATCAAGAACATGAACAAGTGGTACGGCGATTTCCACGTTTTGCGCGATATCAACCTGAAGGTGATGCGCGGTGAACGGATTGTCATCTGCGGACCGTCCGGTTCCGGCAAGTCCACCATGATCCGCTGCATCAACCGTCTGGAAGAACACCAGGCGGGCCAGATCATCGTCGACGGCAACGAACTGACCGACGACCTGAAAAAGATCGATGAGATCCGCCGCGAGGTTGGCATGTGCTTTCAGCACTTCAACCTGTTTCCGCACCTGACGATCCTGGAGAACTGCACGCTTGCGCCGATCTGGGTGCGCAAGATGCCGAAAAGGGAGGCCGAGGAGATCGCGATGCACTATCTGGAGCGCGTCAAGATCCCGGAACAGGCCAACAAATATCCGGGGCAGCTCTCGGGCGGCCAGCAGCAGCGTGTGGCGATCGCCCGTTCGCTCTGCATGAATCCGAAGATCATGCTCTTCGACGAACCGACCTCCGCTCTCGATCCGGAAATGATCAAGGAAGTGCTGGACGTCATGGTCGGTCTCGCCGAAGAAGGCATGACCATGCTCTGCGTGACCCACGAAATGGGCTTTGCCCGCAAGGTGGCGAACCGCGTGATCTTCATGGATGCCGGCCAGATCGTCGAGCAGAACGAACCGGAAGCCTTCTTCACCAATCCGCAGCACGAGCGCACCAAGCTGTTCCTGAGCCAGATCCTGCATCACTGAGCCTGGCGCGGGGCGCGGTTTTCTTGGCGATCCGGTTTCTGCGCAGGGCGCTTACCGGACTGTGCCTGATTGTCTTGGTGGTCATATGCGCAATGGGCCTCGGAACACTGGTTCCGAGGCCCTTTTCCGTTTCTAGGGCCGATACCGGAGCCGACACCGGAGCCCCTCCGCCGGCAGAGGGGCACCGCCGCATCCTCGTGTTGTCCAATCCAATTCACACCGATATCGCGCTACCCGCCGATCCGGATGTCCTGAAGGCGTTTTCTTTCGTTGCGGATAATGGCCTTGAACTCGATTATCCCGGAGTATTCTGGGTTGTCTTCGGCTGGGGAGGGCGGTCCTTCTATGTCGAAACACCCACCTGGGCCGACCTGAAACCGGGGCCGGTCATCAATGCGCTGACCTGGGATGAATCGGTCATGCATGTTCGCAGGGCAGGGGACATTCCGCTTGGCCTGGAGAATGTCCGGGCTATCGGTTTGCCGGCCGCGGACTTTGACAAGCTCATGCGCGGGATCAGGGACAGTTTTCAGTCCGGTGCGGACGGCGTCCCGCGCGCACTTGAAGGGGCCGCCTATGATCCGCATGACATTTTCTTCCCGGCGATTGGCGGGTTCAACGCTTTGTCGGGATGCAATACATGGACAGCCCGGCTGCTGCGCGAAGCCGGTGTGAGGACGGGTGTCTGGACACCGCTGCCAATGACTCTGAGCTGGTCGCTGGATCTGCACAACAGGTTCTGACCGGGTTCGTTAAGGCGGCCGGGAACCGGAATAGGTGGTAGAACTGCGAACGTTCGATCATGCAATCGGTAAGAATCGTTTCTTGAAGTACGAATCAAGTCGATCGTCGGAAGTTGTCGTGACGGTGTTTCCCGAGGAGCTGACGTTGCGTAAATGTGACGAGCGGCTTGGGCAGGAAATCCATTTGGACAATGTTACTTGTATCAGTGAGATATGCAATTTAAAGTTTGTTAAATCAAAGTGATGACGGTTGAGCAGTTTCCTGGGGGTGAACTGCAATGCCGGATCATGAATTGGATTTTCAGCAGCGATTGAAATTTGCCGAAATAGATCACGACACAATCGCAACGCTTAAAAAGCTGTGGCCCGTGATCGAGCCTTGTCTGGACGATGTTCTTTCGGCGTTTTACGTCCATGTGAAATCGCATCGGGTGCTGGCGGATCTCGTCGGCAACATGCAGCCACAGTTGGTTTCAGCGCAAAAATGCCACTGGGGGAAGCTGTTCAACAACGGTTTCGACGCAGATTACCGGGAAAGCATCAACCGGATCGGCCATGTCCATTGCCGCATCGGCCTCGAGCCGCGCTGGTATATCGCCGGCTATAAATTCGTGCTGGCGCGTCTTCATTCCCTGATTATCCGCAAGTACAAAAGGCCGTTTCACGATCTGGCGAAGCTGGTGAACGACGTCACCGCCGCCGTCATGCTGGACATGGACTTGGCCATTTCCACCTACGAGGAAAAGCTGCTTCAGGAGAAGGCTGAGCAGGCGGAGCGGCAGAACCGGGCGATCGAGACCTTCCACAGGAATGTCGAACAGCCGCTCGTGAACGTGGACGAGGGCGCTCGGATGATCGCGGACGGGGCCGGCGAGCTGACCAGGGTTTCCAGGTCGGCCCAGGAACAGGTCGGCGATGCCGGAACCGTTTCGACAGAGTCCAAATTGAGCGTCCAGACGGTCGCCTCCGCAACCGAGGAACTGTCCAGTTCCATCCAGGAAATCTCCAAACAGATCACGGGAGCTTCGCGGATCGCCAGCCAGGCGGCGGGCGGAACCGAGCAATCGAGCCAGCAGGTGGCAAGCCTTGCCGGTGCGGCCCAGAAGATCGGCGATGTCGTCGGCCTGATCCACGCGATCGCCGAACAGACCAACCTCCTCGCCCTGAATGCGACGATCGAGGCGGCCAGGGCCGGGGATGCGGGCAGAGGCTTTGCCGTCGTCGCCAGCGAGGTCAAGACGCTCGCCGAACAGACCGCAAGGGCGACCGACGACATCAGTCAGCAGGTCGCCGAGATCCAGGAGTCGACCGAAAGCGCCGTCGGCTCCATCAAGTCGATCTCTGACGTAGTCAAGCAACTCGACGAAATGACGGCTTCCATTGCCGCTGCGGTGGAAGAGCAGGGGGCGGCCACGCAGGAGATTTCTCAAAGCATCCAGACGGTGGCTTCCGGAGCTGAGACGCTTGACGAAAATATCGGCGGGGTCGGTCAGGCTATCGAGACCACCGATCGGGCAGCCAACGATTTCCTGAATGCCGCGGACAGGATGAACTCAAGCGCGAAGAAGATCTCCCACGAGATTCGCGATTTCTTTGAAGTGCTGAGGACCGGGACATGATCCCACGGGCCCTGGCCCGTCAGGCCGGTCCGGTGTCGACTTCCGTATCGTCCCGGCCACCCCATTCCGCCCAGGAACCGTCGTAAAGGGCAAGGTCCCGTCCGCCAAGCATGGTCAGGCCAAGGGTGAGGATTGCCGCGGTCACGCCGGAACCGCAGGATGTCGTGACCGGCTTGTCCGGATCGACGCCCGCCTTTTCAAAGGCTGCCGCAATTTCTTCCCTGGAGCGGAAAGTACCGTTCTCGGCGATGAGGTCGGTGAACGGCAAATTCAGCGACTTGGGAATATGGCCGCCACGCAGTCCGGCTCTTGGTTCCGGCGCGGTACCCGCGAAACGCTCGGCGGATCTTGCATCGAGGATCTGCCTTGAGCCGGTCTCGACCGCGGTCCGGATATCCGCAAGGTCCGCGACCGCGCCATGGTTCAGCCTGGCGGTGAAATGGCGCTCGACCCGAAGCGGCGTGCTGTCCTCGACAGGACGTTCTTCCGACTGCCATTTGGGCAGGCCGCCATCCAGAACATAGACCTGATCCACTCCCATGCTGCGGAGGGTCCACCACACGCGCGGCGCGGAGTAGAAGCCGAAATCGTCATAGACCACGATGGTCTGTCCGTCGCCGATGCCGAGTTTGCGCATGGCGGAGGAAAACACGTGCGGGGCCGGCAGCATATGCGGCAGGTCCGATCCCTTGTCGCAGATCTCGTTAATATCGAAAAAGACCGCGCCCGGAATATGCGCTTCCGGATAGACCGGAGAAGCGTTGGGCGTGGTGACCGGCGGCATCCAGGCATTGATCACCGCAAGGTCGGGAGAGGAAAGATGATCGGCCAGCCATTGGGTGGTGACGAGCGGATGGTCGGTCATTCGGTCTCCTTAGGTTTCATAAAGTCCCCTGGACTTGTGCCAGTCCTCTATGGACAGGTCCGGATATTCCTGGAAATGGACATGCCCCGGACCTTCGGGAACCTCTATCCATTCGGGCTTGAATGCAAGCATGATATGGACGGTCTCGGGCGGGGTTGGCAAGGGGGTATCGATCGCCCCGGCATGGGGATGGACAAGGTCCGGCCAGCGAGGGTCCCAGAGCCACAGATGACTGCCGCAGGACTGGCAGAAATGCCGCTCCGCCGGACTTGGCCTGCCGTCGATGACGGCGTTGTAGACCGCCTTCGTTTCGGCGCCCTGGATCTTGAGGCTCCCGGCTTCGCCCATCAGGTTGATGGCGTATCCGCCGCTGCCGCCGACCTTTCGGCACACGGAGCAATAGCATTTCATGTAAGGGTAGGGGGTCTTGCTCTCGAGCTCGAATTTCACGGCCCCGCAATGACAGCTGCCTGAAAGTTTCATCTCCCGCCTTTCCTGCCGACGATCCATCAATCCGTCAGGCGGATCCGGACGCGCCTGTTCTGTTTGCCCTTCTTTTCGATCTTTCCAAGGGCAAGCTCCCCGATTTCCGAGGTCCTGGACACATGGGTGCCACCGCAAGGCTGCAAGTCGACATCACCGCCGATCCGCACCAGCCGGACGCGCCCGGAGCCGCGCGGCGGTTTGACGGACATGGTCTTGACGAGCCCCGGATTGGCGTCGAGTTCCTCATCGGTTATCCATTCCATTGTGACGTCGTGGTCGCCGGACGCAAGCGCGTTGATCTTTTCGAGCAGGGCATCCTTGTCGATGGTCTCGTCGCCCATGTCGAAATCGAGCCGCCCCTCCGGATCGCCGATCTGGCCGCCCGTGACGGGAAACGGCAGGGCGACCGACAAGAGGTGCAGGGCGGTGTGCATGCGCATCAGCCGGTAACGCCGGGCCCAGTCGACATGGGCGGTCAGTTTCGTGCCGGGCGTGGGCAGGGATTGCCCTTCCGCGGGCACGTGGACGATTGAGGTCTTGTCGTCGTCATAGACGGTGGTGGCGATCTCGATCCGGCCGCCGTCTTCGAGCTCGAGATGACCGCTGTCGCCAGGCTGGCCGCCACCCATGGCGTAAAACACGGTCCGGTCGAGAAGAATACCGCCTCGCTCGTTTACCCCGGTCACTTCCGCTTCGCAGGTTCGAAGATAGGCATCGTCGCGAAACAGCGGGGTGGTCATGAAGGTCTCCTTTGGTTTGGTCAAACCGGAAATGAGCAGATCGCATCGGATCTGGCAATCCTTGTCCGACCGGTGGCGATGAAATAGCGGCCAAGGTGTCGTGAAGCGGGCATCCGGCTGGCAGTTATTTGGCGAAGCAGCGGTCCATCACGATCGTTGCGGCGGCCATGTTGCCCATGTGCAGGGCGGTCGGCGTGTTCTGGTGGCCTTCGTATGTAAGGTCGCCAGCTGCATAAATTCCGGGCATGGAGGTCCGGTATCCCTCGTCGACCGCCACATAGCCTGTTTCGGTAAGCGCCACCTGCGTATCCAGAACGATGCCGGTCTGTTCTTGGTGCGGGAAGACCAGCAGGCAGTCCAGGTTCACCGCTTTTCCATCCGGCAGGTCAACGTGGCTTAATCTGCCGTCCTTGCCGTGCGCCCTGACCGGAAGATCCCTGAACAGTTTTGCGCCCATCGACAGGAGCTTCTGCTCCCGCTCCCGGTCGAGTACTACGTCGGAGGCGACGAAATAGGTGAGATCGGAAGTCCAGTGCCGGTAGATTTCGGCCGCCGCGAGCACTTCGGGCCTGTGGGCATAGATGCCCCAGGAAGCCTCGCTCCACTCGATGCCGTGACAGAACGGGCAGTTGATGATGCTCTGGCCCCAGTAGTCTTCCAACCCTTCCAGAGGCGGATAGAGGTCGATCATGCCGGTCGCCAGCAGGACGATCTCGGCTGTCAGGGAGGTGCCGCTTTCCAGGCGAAGTTCGAAACCGTTTCCCTCCGGGCGCAGGCCGGTCACTGCGGAGTTTTCGAAGCGGGCGTAAGGGTAGGCCTCGATATCGCGCCGGATGTTCCTGCGCAGATCGGCCGGGACTGTCTTGTCCAGTCCCGGGAGGGCGGCGACAAACGGCGAGGCAGCGTTTCGCGGCGGGCTCTGCGCATCGATGACGACGGTGTCGATCATGGAACGCGACAGTGTCAGCGCCGCCGCGAGGCCCGCCGGACCGGCTCCTATTATGGCGACTTGCGTGTCCATCGCTTCACGCCTAGCTGTTGGCCCTGGCCGCCAGGAGCTTCAGCGCAAAGGTGCCCATGATGCCGGCGAAGGCCCAGTCGAAGGCGCGCATGACCCTTGGAGAGGATTTCAGGAACCGGGCGAACGCACTGGCGCCAAACACCATCAGGAGACAGAGCGGCACACCGAGCACAACGAAGTAGCTGCCCAGAAACAGCAGCTTGCCGGCGGCATACGGGTCGTTCGCGCTGACGAATTGCGGCAGGAAGGTCACGAAAAACAGGACCACTTTCGGATTGAGAATGTTGATGCCGAGCCCCTGCAGCCAGATCCGGTGAAACGGCGCTCTGCCGGCCTTGACCGCTTCAAGCGTCAGCGACGACCCGTTCCGGATCGCCTGAACGGCAAGCCAGATCAGGTATGCCGCCCCCACGACTTTCAAGACGGTGAAGGCGAGTTCGGACGCAGACAGGAGCGCGGAGATGCCGATGGCGGCCAGAACCGTGTGAACGACCAGTCCGGCGCTCGCCCCCAGAACGGCGGCAATTCCCGCCTTGCGTCCCTGGGTGAGCGTTTTGCTCATGAAAAAGGTCATGTCCGGACCGGGCGTGATGGCGAGGATCAGCGCTGCTGCCGTAAAGGCTGCGAGGATCGTGAGCGAAGGGATGAAGTCGGGGAGCATCTTTTCAAACCTGAACCAGTATTATGCATCAGGAAAAGGCACGGATGACGGCAGTTGTCAAAGGTTCTGCCTGATGCATCAAAGAATAGGCGACAGCAGCCGCGCGCCTTGTGCGAGGACTTGAAAGACATAGCTGCGCGACTGAAAGGCGTCCGGCCAGGTCAGCTTGGCGCTCCTAAAATCGGTTTCCAGCATCTCCTCCACCTTGGCGATCATGCGCTCATGGGTGAACCACAGGGTGAGCTCGAAATTGATCTGGAAGGAGCGGTTGTCGAGATTGACCGTCCCGATCGAGACCAGCTCGTCATCCAGGAGCAAAACCTTCTGGTGCAGGAAGCCATCCGTATAGCGGTAGACCTTCACGCCCCGCTTGACCAGCGTGTCCTCATAAGCGTGACTGGCGAGCCAGACGGTCCAGTGATCCCGCTTTTCAGGCAGCAGAATGCGCACGTCGACGCCGCGCATGGCGGCCGCGCAAAGGGCCGTCTGCACATCCAGCGAAGGAACGAGATAGGGCGTGGTGATCCAGAGACGCGTTTTTGCCTGGGCGGCCGCCTCGACAAAGGCGATCGCGCATTCCTCAAGCTGGTCGGCGGGGCCTGTCGGCATGACCAGCACGGACTCGTCGCCCGGCTTAGGCAGATCGGAAACCACAGGCAGCTCTATCCGCTCTCCACTTGCCCAGAGCCAGTCCTCGACAAAGGACAGCGCGCAGGCAACGCTGGCCGGTCCATCCACCCGAACATGCGTGTCCCGCCATCTGCCGAACCATTTGTCGCGCCCGACATACTGGTCGGCGACATTGTGCCCGCCCACAAAGGCGGTGATGTAGTCGGTCACCACAAGCTTGCGGTGGTTGCGGTAATTGAGCCGCATCGGCCCCAAAAGCCGCAGAAACCGATGATTTTCATTGAAGCCGCAGACATTGACCCCCGCCTCTTTGAGGCGAAGCAGATAGTTTCTTGAAAGGGAATGACTGCCGACGTCATCATAGAGGAAATAGATTCGGACGCCGTCCTTGGCCCGGGCGATCAGCGCGTCGGCGAGTTCCCGGCCGAGCGCATCTTCATGGACTGCGAAGAACTGGAAGAAGATAATGTTTTGCGCGTCCGCGATGGCCTTCTTGATTGCGGAGAATGTCGCATCGCCGTCGATCAGCAGCTCCGCATTGTTGCCGGCGAGAAACGGAACGCCGGCAACTCTGGAGAGGACCGGCCAGTCCCGGGTTTCGTCATGGTCGGTCAGGCCGGTTTCGTCCGCCCTGCGTGCGCGTTCCGCCCGGCCGAGCGTGGCCTGGATCTTCGCGTAGTCGGCAAAGGACCGCCAGCCGAAGACGAAATAGAGCGGCACGGTCACGTAGGGCATGAAGAACAGCGACAGCAACCAGGCCACAGAGCCCTGTGAGGTCCGGGAATTCATGACTTCCCGGACGGCGCAGAGGCTGGCCGTGACATACATGATCGCGACAAAGGCCGCGACCAGGCCGAGATTGTGCGCCATGACATCCAGGAAAGTAGCGTCTCTGACGGCCTCCTGGATCACGGCGCCCGCGTCAGCGCCACTTTCTGCAAGAGTTTGATCGGCCAGCCCCATGAGGTGTCAAATCGACATGCGTCAGGCGAACGGCGCCTGGATCGTGACCTCACGTTCCAGCCATGCCGGCACCGGCAGGTTTTTCGACCGCAGGAAGGCCGGATTGTAGAGCTTCGACTGGGAGCGGGTGCCGTGATCGCACAGGATGGTGACGATGGTTTTGCCGGGACCCATCTCCCTGGCGAGCCGGCGCGCGCCGGCCAGATTGATCGCCGTCGACCCTCCGAGAAGCAGCCCCTCGTTCTGGGCGAGGTCGAAGACGAGCGGCAGGGCCTCCTCGTCCGTAATCGTATAGGCGTGGTCGACCTTCACGTCCTGAACCACCGGCGTGTTGCGGCCAAGGCCGATGCCTTCCGAAATGGAGCTGCCGGGGGAGGCGACCGCTTCACCGGTGGTGAACAGGGATTGCATCGCCGCGCCCTCCGGGTCGGCGCAGCCGATGACGATGCCCGGCTTGGCTTCCTGGAGATATCGGGAAACGCCCGCCAGCGTGCCTCCGGACCCGACCGCGCAGATGAAGCCGTCCAGCTTGCCGCCGGTCTGTTCCAGGATTTCCGGTCCGGTGGTCAGGTAATGGGCCTTGGGATTGTCGAGATTGTTCCACTGGTCCGCGAAGATGACGCCGTTGGGCTCGGTCTTCGCCATCTCTTCCGCCAGACGCCGGGCGACGTGCTGGTAGTTGTTCGGGTCCTTGTAGGGCTTTGCCGGAACTTCAACCAGTTCGGCGCCGCACAGGCGCAGCATATCCTTCTTTTCCTGGCTCTGGGTGTCCGGAATGACGATTACGGTCCGGTATCCGCGGGCACTGGCGACCAGGGCGATCCCGATACCGGTGTTCCCGGCCGTTCCTTCGACGATCACGCCGCCCGGCTTCAGGTCGCCGCGGGCTTCGGCTTCCAGGATCATCTGGCGGGCGGGGCGGTCCTTGACCGACTGGCCCGGATTCATGAATTCCGCCTTGCCCAGGATTTCACATCCCGTTTCTTCGGACAGGGCCCGCAGGCGGATCAGCGGCGTGTTGCCGATTGCGTCGACAACGGATGCAGAAACAGACATGTACACAATCCCGGATGATCTGGCCTGGGAGCGCTGCTGGCCAGATGAAATCTGATGAGACCGGACGCTAAAGGTCCGGGTCATGCGGATCAAGCTCGCAATGTAGGACTTCGGACCGGGATTGCCAGCATCCACGTATAAAATAGGGGGCTTTTTCTGCCGGAGAATTGAAAGTCTGTGCAGCGCTGCGGGAACGCCGGCGTGGAACAAAATTAAAAACCCGACAATTATGATGTATGTGTTGATCCGAAGGTTGTTGCTTGGCGTATGGGCGTTAGGGCAACCTGATCTTCCGGAGTTGGATGAGAGCGGTAATGGAAAGAAACGTGACCGGAATGGACGAATTGCTGGCCGGATATGCGGCCGGAACATTGTCCTATCCGGCGCAGGCGCTTGTTGGTGCGCATCTGGAACTGAGCGGCCGCAACAGAGGCTATGTCTCTTCGCTGGAGGCTCTTGCAGGCGTCGGCCTGGAGGAGAGCGAGCCGGTTTCCCTGCGCGACCGCGATGCTGCCCTCGACGCGATTTTCGCCTCAAAGGCCTCCCTTCTCAACGACAATGCGCCGCTGAATGTGGGGGCCGAGCTGCCATCTGCCGCCGTGCCCCGGTCTCTGCAGGCAATCATTGGGGGCTCTGTGGAGGATCTGCCCTGGAAAACGCTCCTGCCGGGCGTGAAGGAATGCAAGTTCGGAGAGATCGACGGCTGCAATGCGAGCCTGATACGCGTCCGGGGCGGCAAGGCTCTGCCCTCCCACACCCATCATGGCGCCGAACTGACCCTCGTCCTGCAGGGTGCCTTCAGCGATGAGGAAGGTCATTTCCTGACCGGCGATATCGCCTTTGCCGATGGCGATGTCGATCACAAGCCTGTCGCCGACCAGGGCGACGAGTGCATCTGTTTCACGGTTACGGCGGGGCGGCTGCAACTGACCGGTCCCGTCGGGCGCTGGTTCGCGCCCTTTATCCGCTGAAACCCGATCCGCTTTCCCGCAAGCCGCGTATGCTGGAAAAAGGATTGGTCTGTCCATGAAACACTTTGTTGCTCGACCTGAAGACGGCTGCGCCTGGATCACGGGTGCCAGCTCCGGGATCGGGCGCGAACTGGCGCTGGATCTTGCGCGGTCCGGCTGGTGCGTCGCCGTGACGGCAAGGTCCGCGGAAGCGCTTCGGGACCTATGCAACATTTGCGGGGATCTGCCCGGAGAAATTCATGCCTTTCCGGGAGACGTAACCGATACCGGCCTGATGGCGGACCATTGCGCGGCTATAATGGAACAATTCGGACCACCGGCACTTCTAATCGCCAATGCCGGGATCTACCTGCCGCAGGACGGGCTGAATGGAAGGGTCGAGGCCTATCGCGAGAGTTTCGACGTCAATCTCATGGGAACGGTCAACGTACTGCTACCGGTCATCCAGGTGATGAAAGCGAGGGGGAAGGGACAGATTGCGATTGTCTCCTCGGTGGCCGGATACCGGGGCCTGCCGACCTCCGCTGCTTATGGCGCGACGAAAGCCGGGCTGATCAATCTGGCGGAAGCTTTGAAATTTGATCTGGACCGCGCGGGCATCCGGCTTCAGGTGATCAATCCGGGATTTGTCGACACACCCGCCACCCGGTCCAATCCGTTCGCGATGCCCCATCTCGTGTCCGTGAAAGAGGCCGTCCGGCAAATCCGCACAGGCTTGGCCCACCCGGACAAATTCGAGATCGCCTTTCCGGGCAGGTTTGTCCGCCGTCTCAAGCTGCTGCGAATGTTGCCTTACCGGCTCTATTTCCCGCTGGTGGCCAGAGCGACCGGCTGGAGCGGAAAGGAGGTGGGGGATTGACCGAGATCATTCGCCCGATACCGGCTAAACAATGGCTGCGTCGAGGGAATTCCTTCAAAACCCTCCCGCTGAGTTGAACCCACATGTTCTGAGCCGTCCCGGACCTGATCCGGGACCAGTCATGAGGTCCCGGCGCAAGGCCGGGACGGCGTGTCGATGGTGGATCTTTACATCTGCTGTAAAGACAACACTTTAGCAGACAGTTTCAGGACGCCTTCACATAGACCATCTGGCGGACATCGATATTTCCGGACCGGAAACCTGCCTCGCAATAGTGCAGGTAGAATTCCCAGAGCCGCTTGAACCTGTCGTCAAATCCGAGCGGCCGGATCCGGGGCCAGGCCTTGCGGAAGCTCTGACGCCAGTCGGCGAGCGTGCGGGCATAATCCTGGCCGAAAATCGTCTGTTCCGTCAGGTCCAGGCCGAGTGACTTGCCGATTTCGGCGAGCCGTCCGGGCGGCGGCAGCATGCCGCCTGGAAAGATGTAGCGCTGAATGAAGTCCGTGCCGCGGCGGTAGTCCTCGAACATCCTGTCCTGAATGGTGATGATCTGCAGACCGGCCCTGCCGCCGGGTTTCAGGCATCTGGACACCTGGCCGAAATAGGTCGGCCAGTATTTCTCGCCGACGGCCTCGAACATTTCGATCGAGGCGATCCGGTCGAAGACTCCCCGCTCGTCGCGGTAGTCCTGAAACACCACATCGACCTTCTCGGCCAATCCCGCCTTGAAGATCCGCTCGCGGGCATAGTCGAATTGTTCCCGGGAAATGGTCAGCGCGCGCACATGGGCGCCGACCGTTTTGGCAACATGTTCGGCAAATCCGCCCCAGCCGCAGCCGATTTCCAGGACCTTGTGGTCCGGTTCGATGCCGGTGTGGCGGACCAGGGAGGCGTATTTTTCAGCCTGGGCCTGTTCCAGGTTGTTGGTCTCGTTGCTGTAGATCGCCGAGGAATAGGTCATCGAGGGATCGAGCCATTCCTTGTAGAAGGCGTTGCCCAGGTCGTAATGCGCGGAAATGTTGCGTCTGGATCCACGCTTCGTGTTGGCGTTCAGCCAATGGCGGACGGACAGCAGGAAGCGCGTGAAGGGACGGCCCTTGAGCACCTGCATGGTCGATTCCTGGTTGATGCAGAACACCTCAAGAAAGGTCGTCACGTCGGGGGACGTCCAGTATCCGGCCATGAAGGCTTCTCCGACGCCGACATCTCCAGCCTGGACCACCATGCGGAAGAACCGCCAGTCCTGGATATTGAGCACGCCGTGCGGGCCCGGCTGCCTGCCCTGGATGAGGAACCGTCTTTGGTCTGGAAAGGTGATGTCGAGCGATCCGTAGCGGATCTGCATGGCCAGTCTGGCGGCCATTCTGACCAGACGGGGGGCTCCTTTAAGGGCGCTTCGCAGATTGTCTTCCGTCAGAACAATGGGCGCATTCATGGCAGAACCTCATGAAATTTCAGGTCTTTGGTGCCAGTGGGGCGGATCGGGAAACTCCGCCACCCGGCGCGTCTTTCACCGGCCGGGGATGAAATGGTACACGCTTGCGCCAGATTTTAAAGGCTTCCCAGTGAATGGCAGCCATGACCTTGAAAGTCAGCAAGGGAACCCTGAGACACGCGCGGAGAATGTTTCCGCTCGTGAAGGGGGTCCTTTCTCCGGAAAAGGTTGCGGCCAGGAGCGGCTCTCCCCCGTCCTTTTCCAGAATACGTACCCGCACGGTTTCTCCCGGCGGCAGCATGCGGAAATGATAGTGCTGTTCCATGTCGATGAAGGGAGAAACGTAGAACTCCTTCCGCTGCTCCTGACGGATGCCGGCATCGCTCAGTTGGCCGGTTTCGAGCGGGATCACATAGGTGTGCAGGCCGCCGAACGTATTGCGGACCTCGTAGACAAGGGCGGTGAGCTGTCCTTCGGCGTCATAGGTGTAGTAAACGCTGAGCGGATTGAACACGTATCCGAAGAGACGCGGATAGGCGAGCAGGAGAATACGGGCAGGGGCCGCGAGGCCGCGGGCGGCCAGAAGTGCTTCCACATGGCCTCTGAGGCTCGAACCGTCCCTCGGACCGTGATCGCGCGGATGGAAGGACAGGAGATTGAAGCGGTCCACCGAAAAGAACCGGCTGGCCCTCCCGGCGTCTTCCAGACGGTCCAGATCCAGAAGCAGCGAAAACACCGAATAGCTGAAGCGGTGCGTCTCCGGTTTCATGCGATGGTGCATGACCGTGCCCACGTAAAGGGTAGCCGCTCCTTCCGGGGCGGGGCCGTTGTCGCTGAGCCGGTTCGTGTGCCCTTCTTTCCTCATTCGGCGGCCTCCAGATAGCAGGCGGAGGGGGCTTCCCACGGCAGCCTTGCACCCAGGGCCCTGGCGACCGCAAGGCCCGAAACGAGCCCGTCCTCATGAAAGCCATGGCCGGTCCAGGCGCCGCAAAACCAGGTGTTGTTGCCCCCCTGGATTTCAGCAAGCCGTTTCTGTGCGTTGAGCGCGGACTGATCGAACTGGGGGTGGTCGTAGACATATTTGGCGAAGGTCTTGTCTTCGCAAGGTGCCTGGAAGGGATTGAGCGTGACGAACACCGGTCTGGTTGGGTCGATATTCTGCAGCCGGTTCATCCAGTAGCTGACCGTGACATCCCGGGTCTCGCCCGCCTCGCTGTCGGACATGTAATTCCAGGACGCCCAGATCTTCTTGCACGCAGGCATGAGATCTTCATCCCGGTGCAGATAGACTTCGTTCGGCCGGTAGCGGATCGCGGCAAGGATCTCGCGCTCCTGCCGGCTTGCGTCACCTAGCATTGCCAGGCTTTGATCCGTGTGGCTGGCGAGGATGACGTGATCGAACACATCGAGGTGTCCGGACTTGTCTCTCACGCTCACCTTGCCGTCCTGCCGCAGGATTTCGGCGACGGGCGCGGCGAGCCGGATCTTGTCCTCCAGGGAAGCAAGCAGCCGGTTCACGTAGCTCCGGCTGCCGCCGGAAACGGTCCGCCAGCGCGGCCGGTCAAAGGACAGCAGCCGGTGGTTTTCGAAAAAGGCCACGAAACTTTCAGCCGGATAGGCCCGCATTTCGACGATCGGCGTCGACCAGATGGCAGCGCCCATGGGGAGCAGGTAATCGTTGACGAAACCGGCGGAATAACCTTCCGCGTTCAGGTAGCCGCCAAGCATCCGGTCGGCGAGCCGCCCGGCCTTAAGGTCTTCTACGGCGCGTTTGTTGAAGCGGAAGATATCGCGCAGCATGCGCAGGAAACGGGGCGAGGTGAGGTTTTTCGGCTGGGCGAACAGGGTATGCAGCGATTGGCCGGACCATTCCAGCGAGCCGTTGTTCGCCGAAACGGCAAAACTCATGTCACTGACTTCGCTGGTGACGCCGAGATGGCCGAGCAAGGCGGTGAAAGTCGGATAATTGAGTTCGTTATAGACGATGAAACCGGTATCGACCGACAACTTCGTACCGTCGTAATCGATATCCGCCGTCGCGCTGTGGCCTCCCGGACGGGACCGCTTCTCGTACAAGACAACATCGTGACTGTGGCTGAGAGCCCAAGCTGCGCTGTTTCCGGATATTCCGGAGCCGATGACAGCAATCCGCATATCAGATCCTTTGGTGCCGCCCGGCCGGCTTGCGGCCTGCCGGGGGAGACGGGTTCCAATTCAAGTGCTGGATTGCATACGGGGAGGGGAAGCGGGCGGATCACGCAGGCAAATGTTTTTGAAAACAGATTTTGCAAAATGACCCCGTCCGGGAGACGCTTCGCGCGTGAAGCCGGGTTTGCCGGATTGAGCCGGGTCGCTGCTAGAAACAACCCTGCATCCCACAGCCCCTCATTCGCACAAGCCGGCGTCCGTACAGGGGCAGCGCCCGCGCAAATTCGCGGGCGTCAAAGTGTTTCGATCAAGCCTGAAGCGAGTCGACGATCCAGTTCCAGGCGACCTGGACGCGGGATCTGGCGGCATCGAAGAAGGCAACGACCTTTTCCCAGACCAGTTGCCCGAAATCGGCCACCTGCAGCATGGTACCGCGCTTGGCGGGCTGTTCCTGGGTTTCGATCAGCTCGACTGTCGTGGCTTCCGGCCCTTCGTTGACCACCCGCCGGGTGACCATAAGGGTGCCTTCCGTGGCAAGCCGGGATTCGTCCTTGCCTGCAATGACGGTATCCTGATCCATGGAGCGGACAACAACGGCGCGTCCATCCGGAAGCAGATGGGTCTCGTTGGTGTTCACTTCGGAATCGTAGATGACTTCACCGTAGGAATCGATCAGTTCGACCCAGACGGTCTTGCGACCTTCCAGTTCGATCTCGCCGACCCATATGGTCAGTTCGCTTTCTAGCGGATCGGTCTGATCCTCGGTCGCGGAGGCGACAGTGACCGCAAGACGGTCCTCAGGCAACGTGATCGTTTCCTGAGGAAGTGGGGCCGCGGTTGCGCTTCCCGCCAGGGCGAGGATGAGACCAAGCGCAAGTGTTCCAGCTCTGGTATTCCGTTGCATGTACGCCTCCCAAGGCTAATACAACTCTTTTCACCGTTTTCGGGGCTTTTATCGGTCCTTTTGGACTCGTTAATCAGCAGGCCGATCGTTATTGCATCGTTATTCTGCTGACAGCACCCATATCGCGAAGTCACGATTTGGCCATTATCGCACCACATTCTGCCTATTGGGTGTAATAAAGATCACAATTTCGGGTGATCGAAGCTACTTTTCGTTAATAACTGTAGTCCGCACCGCTTCATTCAAGCATTATCACCGTAACGTGATCAGTTACCCTAGGTAAAAGTGTCAATGATTTCTGACGTCGATCGTTGACTGTGATTTTTCTGCAAACGTTTAACGGCTGAAAAAGTTCCCAAAAAACCCGTTTCGGACAGGAAGTGTCCGCTGGCAGGTCAGTGAAAGAGCGTGTTAAAATTGTCTATCGTGATGGTTAACCAACTGAAAATGAGAAATAATTTTTGTTTGGTGAGGACACAAGGGATTTGTCCACGGAGATATTTTGCTCGATAATCTTAGCATCGTCAAATGAAAGCTCCGCCGGCGCTGGTCCGGCGGAGCATGTCGCGAGAACACCGCGGTCGATGGGGCTTCACGCGGATTTATCCCGGTTTTCCTTGAGTTGATGATTTCGCGCCGAATTGCTTTAGGTTTTTGGTTCGTTTGCAATATGCGCGACATCGATAACTAGCTGGTATTGCGCCGATAAAGGGCAATATTGCCGGTTTTCCTCCATGTTGTTTGTTCCATGAAATCAGCAAAACGAGGAGCGGGAGCTTCTGCAATCCTGTCAAAATTGCCAGATAGAATTAATTGCGGTTATTTGGGGGCGGAAAGGTGTCGTTTAAATGCCGGAAAAGATTATGAAAATGGATATTAAGAACAGGTATCTGCCTTATTTTGATCACTTAAATTAATACGAACATTTTATATGCAGATGGAAATATCCGTTGCAATGAATAACTTTACGTCACGTAAATGTTTCGAGTTGAGACGGTCTTTCCAAGCGCCGTCTGTGGGCGGTTGGTTGCGGCCGATCAACGATCGTTCCGCGCCGACATCAGCGCCTCCGGCCGCCAGTCGAATTCGTGCTGGAATGGGTAGCTCGGGGAAGGCCGGCGCGCATTGGAGAGAGCAGCGATCTCCTGATTGACCGCACCGTCCGTCAGCGCCATGCGGGGAGGATTGGCAAGACGTGCGAGTTCCGGAGACAGGTAGCCGGATTTGACGATCAGAAACCTGGCAGTCTGCGGTTCGATCCCGAACCGGCGGAAATCCTCCAGATTGTGAAACGGCCGCCGCCGCTCGGTAAGGATGAGGCGGTTTCCTGCAACCCGCACCAGGACCTCCCGGTTCCTCTCGGAAGCAGAGCCGGTTTTTGCTTCAACGGTCGCATCGGCCGTGACCTTCTGACAGCGGCTTCCGAAGGCTCCACCGATCGAAAGCTCCACGGGGGATCCGTGCTCCACCGGCCAGGCCTTTGCGAGGGCGGCCGGATCGGCAATGCCTGCAAAAACGCCGTCTGTCAGCCCACGTTTCAGCCAGGCGTAAAGAACGTCGCTGCGGTCGCCGACACCGCCTCCGGTCGGATTGTCGCCGCTGTCGGCCAGAATGAAGGGCCCGGTCGTGGCCGTTTCGGCATCCTGGAGGCACTCCTCAAGGGATCCGGTCGGCACGCCGAAGTCGAAATCGGCCCTGTGGCCCCAATAGCAGGCTGCGATCTCTTCCGCCGCGCGGGACATGGCCTCGGGATCCGTTCCCGTCACCACCGCCGCCGCCGTCGCCCGGCTGGTATCGGCCCAGACATAGCCGACCATCAGGTTGGCATCCGTAACACCGGACCGCCTGTCGAACTCGGGGAGCCTGGCATAAAGCGATGCGGCCGGCTCGTCTTCGGTGCTGGTCCGTTCACCAGGAAGAAGCACCGGAACGGGGGCCCAGGCGACCATCCGGCGCGGGCCACCGTGAAGCTGATCCACGAGGTTTTCGGCCGCGCGCAAATGGGTCTGGAGAACATCGACATGCGGCGCGGTGCGATAGGCGCAGAAGATGTCGATCTGATCGACGATTTTCTGTGTGACATTGCCGTGGAGGTCGTAGCTCACCGCTATCGGGATGTCGTCACCGACCACGTTCCGGACGGCTGAGATCCAGTCGCCTTCGACATCGTCCAGATCCGGCACATGCATCGCGCCATGCATGATCAGAAGAACGCCATCCAGCGGCAGGGCTGTCGAGAGCTCCTTGAGAAACTGTGACTTGAAGGCTTGGTAGCAATCCGGGGAGACCGGTCCGCCCGGAACGGAGCGGGCGTGGAACAGGGGCAGGAAGTCGGCGCCGGGAAAGCGGTCCTTCGTAAACCCCAGTTGTTCCAGGAGACTCAAACCCCGGCTGACCCGGAAATCGTCAGCGGTTTGCAGCAGGGGTGAATAAGTGCTGCATTCTGTATGAATGCCGCCGACGGCGATTTTCATCATCCAGCTCCCTAACCGGAATTACAGCGCCGGAAACAGCCGGCTGTGGGCGGAAAAGCGTTGCCAGTCCTTTTGAGCGGCCGGCGTCCAGCCGGCCTCCGCGACCGCATAGAGCCTCGGAAACACCATGTGGTTGAAAAGCGCGTTATCGATCAGGTGTTCGCACCAGATGCAGGCCTGGACGCCCTTGAGCGCTCCCTTGCTGTCGTCGCTCAGGCCCTCGGACGGCTCGTAGAGGTAACACGCTTCCGGCGTCGACACGCCCGCCCAGCCGGCGCCCGGCTCATACCAGCCGGAAGCCTGTGCCATATCCATGTAGTAGTGCTGTCCGGGCGTGCAGACGACCTCATAGCCTTGGTCGATCAGCTCCTTGGTCACTTCCTGCTTCTGCCAGGCCATGAGAAGAACGCCGTCCGGGTCGATCCCGCCGCCATGGGAGACCTCGTCCCATCCGGCGAGCTTCCTGCCGAGCTTTTTCAGGATATCGCGCACCCGGCCCATGAAATAGGCCTGCACTTCCATCGTGCCGTCGAGCTTGAGTTCTTCCATCAACCGCTGGGTCTTGGGTGACTCGAGCCACGAATGGATATCCACCTCGTCACCGCCGATATGGACATAGTCGCACGGAAAAAGATCTGCGACCTCGGCAAAGATCTTCTCCAGGAACACGTAGGTTTCTTCCATCGAGGGATTGAGTGCGTTGTTCGGATAACCCTGGATGGAGTGATAACTTTCCGGCGCTTCCGCCTGATCGGCCAGATGCGGATAGGTTTTCAGAACCGCCGTGGAATGGCCAGGCACGTCGATTTCCGGCATGACGTCGATGTTCAGGCTCGTTGCATGAGCAACGATTTCCCGCACGTCGTCCTGCGAATAGCAGCCTTCATAGACTTCGGAGGCAAAGCCGAGTTGGCCGACCTGCTGGCATCCCGGGCCGCGTCTCGCGCCGCCTTTCGTCAGCTCCGGATAGGCTTTGATCTCCAGGCGCCAGCCTTCGTCGTCGGTCAGGTGCCACTGGAAGATGTTCATGCGGGCCCAGGCGAGAATGTCGAGCAGGCGCAGGATGTCCTCTGGACCCCGGAAATGCCGGGAAACGTCGAGATGCGTTCCGCGCCAGCCGTATCTCGGCGCATCTTCGATGGTCCCGGACGCGGGAAACCGATAGGTGCCCGGCTCGCTATAGGCGCCATGCGCGATCTGGGCGAGAACGGTCAGGCCATAGTCGCGCCCGGCTGATGCTCCATAGGAAAGTCGCACCGTACCCCCTAAAAACTCCAGCTTGTAGCCATCCCGCGCAAGCGTTCCATCCGCCTTGAACGCAAGGTCGAGCTGGTTCTGGGATCCGGCGAAGCGGAACGGGTAGGGGGCGTCGGGGAAAAGCCGTTTGGCGAGAGCGTTGATCTTGCCGGCAGCGGCTTTCTCCTCAATCGATCCACCCGCCACGTGATAGGCTGTCACCCCGTAGTGATATCCGGAAACGTCGACGGACTGCGGCCAGGGCACGATATAGAGTGGATCCGACGGGTCTCCGGCCGGAATCGACTTGCGATCCCCTGAATCCAGGCTTTCAGGCGCTTCGAGATCGTTACACTGGATCTCGTGAACCGTACCGCCGGCGGTGACATATCCGGATTTAGGTCCGTCCAGCCGGTGACGCGCGACGTTTGCCAAGCCCTGGATCGCGAAAGTCCAGCGCCCTCCCGGAATAACCTCCACACCCGCTTCAGGGGTGATTTCGTGAAAGTTGGCGATCCGGGTGAAGCTTTCGGCGTTGTCCAGCGTGGCGTCGGCGGCCGCGCGGCACAGCGCGGTAAAGGCGAGGGTGAAGGATTTCAGCGGTTCGGTGCCGAGATTGGTCAGGGTAAGTTCCAGACGGGAGTCCTTCTGGCTGTCCGCGGGCCGGTAATAACTGTCGAGAACGAATTTGGTCATATCCTAAGATCCGTCGAAATCTGGAGATTGCGTGAAAGTGCGCGGCAGAGCCGTCGAGCCTGCCGTCAGGCCGCTGTCGACCGGCAGGCAGACGCCGGTGATGCAGCGCGCAGCCGGGCTGAGCAGGAACGCGACAACGGCTGCGATGTCGTCCGGTTCGGGCAGCGACTTGAGGGGATACCAGGCGAGAGCCTCGTCGAAGACGCCGGGATTGGCGTCCTGGCGCGCCTTCCAGGCCTGGGTCCTGACGGTTCCAGGAGCAACCGCGTTGGCCCTGAGGCCGTATTTGCCGTATTCGACCGCGATCGCTTTCGTGGCGTGGATCAACCCCGCTTTGGCCGCGCTGTAGGCGGGGTGGCCGAACGTGTCGAGCCCGTTCACCGAGGCGATGTTGACGATGTTTCCCGCACCGCTGCCGACGAGCGCGCTTTCAAGCGCCTTGAAGCAGTTGAGCGCGGCTTCCAGATTCAGCGCCAGATCCTTTGCCAGCGTATCCGCTGTCATGGCGTGGAGCGTCAAAGCTGCGGCCGCGCCGGCATTGTTGACCAGCGTGTCGACCGGGCCGAGCCGTCTTGCTTCTGCCGCCATGCGCTCCAGCTCGTCCGGCTTGGTCAGGTCGCAGGCAATCGCGTCGACGACCGCGCCACGATCCCGAAGCTTCGCGACAGCCGCGCTCAACGCGCGCTCGTCGATATCCACCGCCGCGATCCGGTGCGAGGACGCAAGATGAGCGGCAATCGCGGTGCCGATGTCGCCCGCTGCCCCTGTGACGACGGCAACGGCTTTTGAGGTCTGGTCAGTCACCAAGGGCTTCCTTGTCGTCCGGGTCGCGGGAATTGCTGAGCTGATGCTTGACGCGCCTCAGGGTTTCCCGGGCCTCGTCGCCGCGCTTCATGGCAACCAGCGTCGCAATCAGATCGGTGACGAATAAAAACGCGTAGCGGCTGGGGCTTGGCCGCAGGATGTTCTCGCCTTCCGGAAGGTCGACACCGATCGTGACATCCGCCAGGTCCGCCACCGGACGTTCCGGGCGGGTCAGCGCCACGATGGAAGCTCCGTAGGTCTTCGCCGCCTCCAGGGCGCGCACCAATTGCAGGTTCCGGCCCGAAACGGAGGAGGCGATAATCACATCGCCGCTGCGCAGGGTCGCGGCCTGCATGAGCTGCATGGCGTGATCCGTGACGCTGACCGTGCGCAGGCCCAGGCGGAAGAAACGGTTCTGCATTTCATCGGCGATGATGGAGGACGTCCCGCCCGATCCGAAGGCCGCGAGCAATCCGGCCCCGCTGATCAGCTCGACGGACTTCAGCACCGCATCCATGTCGAGGCTTTCGCGCGTCCTGACGGTGGCTTCCTGAAACTGGGCAAGCAGGCTGTCGGCGATATCCGAGGGAGCCGCCGACGTGGCATTCGCCGTCAGGTACCGGGTTCCGGCAAAGGCGACCTGGGCGACCTGAACCTTGAAGGAGGTGAAGCTCTCGCAGCCGAGCCGCCGGCAGAAACGGGTTACCGTCGGGGGAGAGACACCCGCCCGTTCCGCGACATCGGTGATCCCGGCATCCAGAATGAATTCCGGTTCGCCGCGCAGCAGCGAAGCCAGAATGCGCTCCGACTTGGAAAGCTCGGGCTCGACTTTCTGCAGAACGGACAGGATGTCCCGCATCGGATCAGTCCGGTTTTTTATACGCGACGCAGTCGATCTCGACCTTGCAGTCGACCATCATGGACGCCTGAACGCAGGCGCGCGCCGGCGGATGCTCGCCGAAATAGCTCTTGTAGACGCCGTTGAACGACCAGAAGTCGCGCGGGTCGTCGAGCCAGACACCGCAGCGCACCACATGTTCCAGCCCGTATCCGGCTTCTTCCAGGATGGCGAGCACGTTCTTGATGGTCAGGTGGGTCTGTTCGACAATGCCCCCACCGACGATTTCGCCATCCTTCATCGCGACCTGACCGGACACATAAAGCCAGCCGTCGGCTTCAACGGCGCGCGCGAAAGGCAGATTCTGGCCGCCGGCTCCGGATTTTTCCGCGCCGTAGCGAGTGATTGACATTTCAACCTCCAAAATGAAAATGATTTACATAGTGGTTTGACATTGGTTTTATCTCATCCTTATATTTTTCAAAAATCAACCGTCAAATTGAAAATGGTTTCCGAAATGCAGGATCAGCCCGCCAGTCAGGTCAACCCCTTCGCAAATATGGACAGGGACCGGTCCGAGATCTGGAACATGCTTGTCCGGCGCGATATCGACGCCTTCGTGTCAGCCGACTGGTCGCAGGTCGCCGACGACTTCGACACATCGGCCTTTTTCGGCATCGACGCGGGCAAGATGCCCAATCCGGACGACTGGAAACTCGGGTTTCCGGACCTGGAGACCTACAGGACGGAATGGCTGCGGCAGGCGGATGAATTCGGGAAAACCGAGTTTGCCGAAGATGCGCGGGCGGCGATCTTCGATGCGACCCGGCTGACGGATATCGAGATCAACGGCGACCGGGCGATCGCCCGCAAGAAATTCGACGGCCGGATCGGGAAGGCCGATGGCGGTGAAGACCGTCTGCTCTGGCAAACGCTTTATTATTGTGTCCGAAAGGATGGCCGCTGGAAAATCTGCGGGTTCACCGGCTATCTGCCGAACCCGCTCGGAGCTTCGTCCTGATCATGAAACAGCCACGGGCCTTCACGGCAGCGCTTGCCACGGAAACCAACACCTTTTCGCCGATCAGGATCGATATCAACGCCTTCAGGGCTTCTCTCCTGGCCCGCCCGGGCGAGCATCCGGAAACCCCGACGCTCTGTTCCGCCGTCGTGACGGTGGGCCGGCGCTTTGCTCAGGAAAACGGCTGGCAGCTCGTCGAGGGAACGGCCGCCTGGGCAGATCCCGCCGGGCTGGTTTCGAAAAAGACCTATGAAGGCCTGCGCGACGAGATCCTCGGCCAGATCGAAGCGGGCGGTCCGTTCGACGTAATCGTTCTCGGCCTGCACGGCGCCATGGTTGCCGACGGATACGACGATCCGGAAGGCGACTTCCTGGAACGGGTCCGCGAGGCTGTCGGGCCGGAGACGCCGGTCATCGCGACCCTCGATCCGCACAGCCATCTGACCGCCAGGCGCGTCGCGGCCGCCGATGCCCTGATCGCCTTCAAGGAGTTCCCGCATATCGATTTCGTCGAAAGGGCTGAGGACGCCTGGCGCATCGCCGGCGAGACGGTTGCCGGCAAGGTCAGGCCGGTGATCAGTGTCTATGACCCGAAGATGATCGACGTCTTTCCAACCACGACCCAGCCCATGCGCCAATTCGTCGATGACATGGTCCGGCGCGAGACGGACACGCCCGGCATTCTCTCGCTTTCCGTCATTCACGGCTTTCTGGCCGGCGATGTGCCGGAAATGGGCACCAAGATCATCGCTGTGACCGATAACGATCCGGAACTCGGCGCAGCCACCGCAAAGGAACTGGGCAACACGCTGTTCGGACTGCGCGGCAAGGTCAGGAGCGCGGAGCTTACCCCCTCAGAGGCCTTCGACCGGGCGCTTGCCTTCGACGGCGGACCGGTCACCGTTGCCGACATGTGGGACAATCCCGGCGGCGGCACCGCGGGGGACGCGACGGTTCTTCTGCAGGAAGCGATCGACCGGAAGCTCGAAAGCATTGCCTTCGGTTCGATCTGGGATCCGATTGCCGTTCAACTCTGCCATGCCGCGGGCGAGGGCGCGCGCATGATGCTGCGCTTCGGCGCCAAGTCGGCCCCAGAAACCGGCAACCCGGTTGATGCGGAGGTGGAAATCGTCCGCAACGTCAAGAGCGCGGAGCAGCGGTTCGGAGACAGCATCGTTCCGATCGGCGACGCGTCCCTGATCCGGATCGACGGTATCGACGTGATCCTCAATTCGACCAGGGCACAATGTTTCGACACGACCCTGTTTTCCAATTTCGGTATCAACCCGGAGGAGCGCAAAATACTGGTGGTGAAATCGACCAATCATTTCTACCAGTCCTTTGCGCGCGTCAGCCCGCTGATCCTCTATTGTGCGGCGGGCAGGGCCTATCCGAAGGACCCGCGGACCACGCCCTACAAGAAGGCGCCGCGGGATATCTGGCCGATTTGCGACCGCACGTCGCCCGAGGACGACGGATACCTGTTCGAGCCCGGCTTTGCCGGTTTTCTGGGGGAATGAGCCATGAGCGTCGGACTGTCCATCTATGATCTGCTGACCCCGGTCGCCGTGATCGACGAGACAATCATGGAAACCAACGTCAAGGTTGCGCAGGCCTATTTCGACCGGATCGGCCGGAACTTCCGCCCGCATATCAAGACCCACAAGATACCGGCCCTGGCTTCCCTTCAGATCGCCGCCGGCGCCAGGGGCATCAACTGCCAGAAGATCAGCGAGGCGGAAGTCTTCGCCGATGCCGGTTTCACCGACATCCTGATCACCTTCAACATGCTCGGCAGGGAACGGCTGGAGCGCCTGAAGGCCCTGAACGCCAAGGCCGACCTGCAGGTCGTCGCCGACAGCGATGTTGTTGTCGACGGCCTTGCAGCAGGCTTCACCGCCGATCAACCCCTGAAGGTGCTGGTCGAATGCGACACGGGCGGTGGAAGGAACGGCGTGCAGTCACCGGCGGCCGCGCTGGAGCTCGCCAAACGGATCTCTTCCTGTGACGGACTGGTCTTTCACGGCCTTCTGACCTATCCGAAAGCCTCGTCCGAAACCGCCGTGGAGGCTTTTTTCTCCGAGACGATAGACCTGCTGAAACAGGCAGGTCTCGACTGTGTGGTCGTCTCTCACGGCGGATCGCCGAGCCTGTTCGATTCCGACCTCGTCTCAAGCGCGACCGAACACCGGGCCGGCACCTATATCTTCAACGACCGGTCGATGATGCGCGCCGGCATGTGCGATCTTGACGACTGCGCGATGCATGTGATCGCGACGGTCGTCTCCCGCCCCACGGAAACGCGCGCGGTGCTGGATTCAGGCTCCAAGGCGCTCACCTCGGATCTGCTCGGCTTCACCGATCACGGGCTCATCATCGAATATCCGGACGCCTCGATCGCCTCCTTGAGCGAGGAACACGCCGTGGTTGACCTGACCAAGTCGGAGAAGAAACCGCAGATCGGCGACAAGGTGCGCATCATTCCGAACCACACCTGCGTGGTCTCCAACCTGTTCGACAGGCTGGTATTCCACCGGGGCGGCGTGGTGACGCGGATCGAAACCGTCGCCGCGCGCGGCAAGGTGGTTTGAGAGTCGCTGCGTCGTCATTCCGGACAAGTGCAGCATCTGCTGCGCGCAGATCTGGAATGATATGGGTGTAGGAAAAGTTCTCGCGAACAAACACCTAAAAAAGGCCGCCGAACCGGCGGCCGTATTCCTTTCGGACATCAGCGTCTCAGATATGCATCTCCGCCGGGTCGAGGCTGGCGATCGACAATTTCCGTTCGAAGGCGTTGCCGGCCTCGTCGAAGAGATGGCAGTCGCCGCCGGTGAAGCCCATGGTCACCGGGACACCGACCTTTGCCGGAGCAGAGCCGGGCAGCAGGCTGCAGAAGGTTGCCTTGGCTCCTTCGACGGTGCTGTAGGTCACTGTGTGAATACCGAGATGTTCGACAACGTTGGGAACCACCTCGATGGAGGCATCCGCCTTGCCGAGCGTCAGGTGTTCCGGCCGGATGCCCAATGTCAGGGTCTTGCCGGCGATCTCGCCGCGGGCAGCCACGTTGACGGTCAGGTCCTGGCCCGAGGGTAGGATAACGGTGACACCGTTTCCGGTTGCCTCCTTGCCGGTCACCTCGATGAAATTCATTTTCGGATTGCCGATGAAACCGGCGACGAACAGGTTTTGCGGCTTGTGGTAAAGCTCCAGCGGTGTGCCGACCTGGGAGATGATGCCCAGATCCAGCACCACGATCCTGTCGGCCATGGTCATGGCCTCGACCTGATCGTGGGTCACATAGATCATTGTCGCGTCGAGCTCGTTGTGCAGCTTCGCCAGCTCCACCCGCATTTCCGCACGCAGCGCCGCGTCGAGGTTGGACAGCGGCTCGTCGAACAGGAAGACGGAAGGCTCGCGCACGATCGCGCGGCCGATGGCGACGCGCTGCCGCTGGCCGCCCGACAGCTCTCCCGGCTTGTGCTGCAGACGGCTCGTCAGTTGCAGGATGCCGGCGGCGTTCTGGACCTTCTCCTCCACCTTGGCGTTCGACAGCCGTTCGACACGGAGCGGAAAGGCGATGTTCTCGTAGACGGTCATATGCGGATAGAGTGCATAGGACTGAAACACCATGGCGATGCCGCGTTTGACCGGGGGCAGGCTGTTCACGACCTTCGCATCGATCGTGATATCGCCGCCCGTGATTTCCTCAAGCCCCGCAATCATGCGCAGCAGGGTCGACTTACCGCATCCGGACGGGCCGACGAAAACGATGAATTCGCCATGGTCCACATCAAGGCTGACGCCCTTGATGACTTCCATCTGGCCAAAGCTTTTGCGCACGTCGCGCAGCTGCAACTCGCCCATGGTCATTCCTTTTTCAAATGAGTGGCCGGGCCCCGGCATGGGAAGAGGGGCCCGGTCAGAGCTCAAGGGATTACTTGAATTCCTCAAGCTGTTCGGCGGCGATCTCGATGGCCTCGGCCGGCTCGACCTCACCCAGGACGACGCCCTGAACGGCTTCGTTGATCGTATCCTGCAGGCCGACATAATCGGTCACGAACGGCTCCGGACCGCCGGTCGGGATCGCATCGAGGAAGGCTTTCCAGGTCGGATCCTTTTTGACGATTTCCTGGACCTCGGGCATGTCACGCAGCGGCGTGTAGCCTTCGGCGACTTCAAACGCCATCTGGTTTTCCGGGTTGGTCAGCAGCTTGGCGAGGGAGAGAGCTTGCTCCTCGACACCGGAGCCCTTGAACACGGCCAGGGAGTCGGTGATCAGCAGGGTACCGGGACCGCCGCTCGGCCCCACCGGGATCGGCGCCACGCCCCAGTTCACGTCCTTCACGCGCACCCGCTCCCACGGGCCGGAGATGAACATGCCGATCTTGCCCTCTGAGAACAGCGGGCGGAGCTTGGCGCGGTCATAGGCGATCGGCCCCGGCTGGGAGACTTCCGCCATCTTGCCGTAGAAGGCCAGCGCTTCGACGTTGTTCGGAGAATTGAAGACGATCTCGCCGTCCTCGTTGATGACTTGACCGCCATTCGTATAAACGTAGTTCATGAACTGGTGCATGGTGTTGTCGAAGGACGCTGCGGCAAGGCCGAAGCCGTCGGCATCGGTCTTGTCCTTGATCGCCTTGGCGGCTTCATACATTTCGTCCCAGGTCTTCGGCGGGGTTTCCGGATCGAGGCCGGCTTCCTTGAACAGGTCCTTGTTCCAGTAAAGCGCCTTGGTGGAGAAAGCGCGCGGCAGCCCCCATTGCTTGCCGTTGGCCGTGATCGTGCCGAGGATCGGAGCGGCATAGGTCGCCTTTTCTTCCTCGGTCATATCGACCGGAATGATCAGGTCGTTGGCCGCGAGCTGCTTCAGCGTGCGCGAGCCCATATAGGCGACCGCGGGCGGATTGCCGGCGCTGGCGAGCGTTGTGGATTTCTCCTGGCACTGTCCCCAGGGCACGAACTCGACTTCCACCTTGAAGCCCGGGTTGTCGGCCTCCCAGTCCTTGATCAACTGATCCTGGATCGGAATGCCGGCGCCGGTATTGTCACCGCAGTTGATCATGTGGATGACTTTGTCTTCCGCCTGCGCGGCGGTGACGAGGGTGAGGGCAAAGGCCCCGCCCAACAGCATTGATTTAAGAGTCATCTGCTTTTCCCTTTCCTGGTTGGGTTATTGTTTTTGTTATTCTTTCACCGCACCGGCCGTGAGACCGGCGACGATGTAGCGTTGCAGGAACACATAGACGAACAGCACGGGCAGGATGCCCACGAGGCTGGCGGCCATGAGTTCGTTCCAGACGACCGTCTGGCGTCCGAAGAACTGGAACAGGCCGACCGGCAGCGGGTTCAGCTCGTTCACGGAGTTGAAGGTCAGCGCGTAGATGAACTGCTGCGCATAGGCGGTGATGAAGGCGGTGATCGTGACGACGACGATGCCCGGCAGAGCCACCGGAATGATCACCCGCCAGAGCGTGTAGATCCGCCCGGCGCCATCGACCCAGGCGGCCTCCTCCAGTTCCTTCGGAATGCGGACCAGATACGAGCGCAGCAGCCAGATGCCGGTCGGGATCACAAAGGCGGTTCCCGGTGCGATCATGGCGAAATAGGTATTCAGGAGACCGTATTGCTGCATCAGCTTGAACAGCGGGATGATCAGCACCGCGCCGGAAAACATGTTCACCGCGATGAAGACGCCGAGCAGGCTATTGCGGGCCGGAAACTGAAACCTGGCAAACGCATAGGCTGCCGGAATGATGCACATGAGGCCCAGCACCGTTACCACCGACGCGATGAAGAACGAGTTGAACATGTACATCCACAGAAGCGGCACGTTCTCCCACATGGTGAAATAGGCGTCGAAGGTCATTTCATCGGTAATGAACCGGTATGGAATGGAGAACAGGCTGCTGAGCGGGCGCAGGGAAACCACGAACGCTTCCACGAACGGCGCCAGGACGAAGGTCAGGAAGACTGCCAAGCCGAAGTAGATCAGCACATACTCGTACCAGCGGTACTTATGCAGCATTGTTCGGGCTCCTTCTGGCAAGGCGCGAGAGCAGGATGAAATAGACGAACGTGAAGGAGCCGAGGAACAGCACGATCATCACCGTCCGGGCGGCGCCTTCGCCGTATTTGAAGCGGCTGATCGCGGTCTTGTAGGTATCGATGATCATCGTCGTGGTCGCCCCGCGCGGGCCGCCCTCGGTCAGGATCCAGATGATGTCGAAGGAGTTGAAGGTGGCGATCGCGGACAGGAGCGCCATGGTGGCGATCGAGGGGACGATCAGCGGCAGGGTGATCCTGCGGAACCGGTAGAACCGCGAGGCTCCGTCGACCCAGGCGGCTTCGTAGAGGTCCCGGGAGATGGACTGCATCGAGGCGAGCAGGTAGAGCGTCACCATCGGCACGCCGATCCATACGTCGGTGACGATGGTCGCCATGAAGGCGGAGTTCTTGTAGGCGAGGAATTCGAACGGTCCGCTCAGGATGCCGATACGCTGTGCCACGCCCGAGATCATCCCGAACTGGCCATTATACATCCAGCCCCAGATGAAGACGCCGATGGCGATCGGAATCACCCAGGGCGGCATGACCAGGACGCGGAACAGCGCCCGGCCCGGAACCATGGCATTCAGAAGAACGGCCCCCAGCGTACCGATCAGCATCTTCAGACCGACAGACAGGCTCATCCAGTAGAATGTCCGCGCGATGACCTGCGGAAACTGGCGGGACATGATCTTTTCGTAGTTTTCCAGCCCGACATATTCGAATTTCGGGCTCATGCTGGTGTTGGTGAAGGACAGCCGGAAGGTCTCGAACAGCGGGTAAGCGACGATCGCCAGCATGACCAGAGTTGCCGGCACCAGCAGGAGATACGGAAAATAATCTTTTTGTTTCGCCGTGTGCGCCATGGATCCCCCTATGCCAGCCCGTAGCTGTCGAACCGCTGCCACATCTCGGCAAGATCGAGAACGGAACGCGCCGTGCGCGCCTCATCCAGCTTGATTGCCGTCAGCCCGGCTTCCAGCGCGTCGAGAACATTGACCGGAAGGTCGCCGCCGTTCTGGAAATAGTGGACGAGGTCCCTGGCCATTGCCTCGTCGGCGCCATAGTGGCCGTCGCGCGCCTTGGCGAGCTGCGGTTTGTCGACAAGGCATTTCGACGTCAGCGCATCGTGGACCTTATAGTAGTTGCGGATGAAGTCGCCTTCCGCCTGGCCCTTGGTGCCCATGACGGCAAAGCGGCGGAAGTCGTCCGGCACGTACATGTTTGTGTGGAAGCACAGGTTGGCGCCGTCCTCGTATTCGATCAGCGCGGTCTGGTAGTCGATGATATCGCCGTCGCTGTCGAAATCGGCGTTGCCGCCGCCCCAGCGGGGCACGAACGGGTTGACGGGGCTGGAGAACTCGCGCACCGGAAAGCTGTGGTCCTGATCCGGCCGGTTTTCGGGCACGAAGCTCTTGCGCCCTCCGAAACTGGAGACGAAGCGCGGCCGGCAGCCGGTAACGCCCTGGTAGAGATCGAGATCGTGGCAGCACTTTTCCAGCATGAAACCGCCCGAATTCTTCGTGTAGCGGCGCCAGTCGCGCATGAAGAATGAGCCGTGATACGGCCCGATATGTTCGGAGGCTTCGATGGAAACGACCTTGCCGATCTGACCAGACTTGAGGCTCTTCTGAAGTTCGCTATAGAGCGGGGAATAGCGCAGGACCAGGCCGACCAGCACCCGTTCCGGGCCGCCATGTTCCTTCATCAGGCCGAGCAGCTCGAAGGTTTCCTCTTCGCTGATGACGATCGGCTTCTCGCAGAAAATATATTTCACATCCGATTGCAGCGCGGTTCTCAGGTGCTCCAGATGCATGAAGTTGGGGGAGCCGATCATCAGTAGATCGAGCTTTTCCGCTTTCAGCATGGTTTCCAGGTCGGGGTAGGAAACCAGCTTTTTGCCGCTCTTTTCCTCGACATATTTCAGGCCGGCGGGCGTGGGGTCGACATAGGCGCAAGGGTCCAGATCAGACGAGATGGATTGCATGCAATTGCTGACATTCGTGACACGTGAGCCAAGCCCGACATAGCCGGTTTTCATGCTGCGGCCTCCATAAACTGATCCATAGCGTCGCGAAGCTCCCGGACGAGCCTGCCGTCGGTCTTTCTGATGCCCGTGCGTGCGACAAAACCGAGCCTTGTTTCCGGCGTGTCCTCGCTTGAGCCATCAGCGGGGCGTGAACACGAGGCATGCAGTTCGGGAACAGCCGTGTGTTTCAATATGCCGGCGGCGTTCGCGGCCGTGACGCCCGAGCCCGCCATGATCGAAATACGTCCGGCGGCCTGCTTGACGGCGGCGGCGAGCACTTCCAGGCCCTGATCCGCCGTTTCCGCCTGTCCGGAGGTGAGAATGCGTTCGAAGCCAAGATCGATCGCGTCGGCGATGCCTTTCGAGAAATCCTTGAGCGTGTCGAACGCCCGGTGCAGGGCCGCGGGCAGGGCGCTGGCGGCAAGCGCTGCCGACAGGAAAGACCGGTCCAGTTCATGCTCGAATGTGACCGCGCCGATGACAATCCCGGCGAGACCTGCCTGTTCTGCCACCTGAATATCCCGCAGCATCAGATCTTTGTCCGCATCGGAATAACGGAAGCCGCCGCCACGAGGCCGGATCATCGCGTAGACCGGCACCGGCAGTTTCGCGGCCGCGCTCATCAGGCCAACCGATGGCGTCAGTCCGCCCTCGGAAAGGGCTGCGCAAAGCTCGATCCGGTCCGCGCCGTTCTCGGCCGCCGTCCGGGCGCCTTCGATCGTATCCACGCAGATCTCGAGAGGGATACGCTTCATGCGGTTTCCTCCCTGAAAGCCATGCGCGCCGCGATGCCGGCCCCCTGAAGACCGCCGTTTTCAGCGAATTTTCCCCTGATGATCAGCGGATCGGAATAGTTTGCCAACACGAGCGCCCTGGTTCGACGGTCGATCAGGTCGAGCAGGGCTGCATCGCCCGACAGGCCACCGCTGACCGGAATGACATCCGGGCCAAGGGTGTTGACCAGAACCGAAAGTGCCCTGGAAAGAAGGAGTGAATAAGCTACGATTGTTGCAGAACCCGCGGGGTCGCCGTCGTGCCAGGCGCGGGTGATCTCTTTGCTGGTGAGGGAGATCCCGTGAAGCGACTTGTGGATGCGCTCCATGCCACGCGCTGAGCAGGAGGCATCGATGCAGCCGGTCTGTCCGCAGCCGCAAGGATAGTGTTCCAGCCCCTTGAGCTGCCCTCCTGCCGTCGGATCCACGACAGGGCCGTGGCCCCATTCACCGGCAATGCCGCCGAACCCCTTGACCAGTTCGCCGTTGATGACAAGACCGCCGCCGACACCTGAGCCGAGAATGATACCAAAGACGATTGGTTTGCCCCGGCCGGTTCCAGCGACGGCTTCCGCCAGCGCAAAGGCGTTGGCATCGTTGGTGATCAGCACCTTCCGTTCGAGCGCGGCTTCCAGGTCCCGGCGGACAGGGCGTTTGTGCAGGCAGGGGATGTTGGCGACATCGGCGAGACCGGTGCGTTCGTCGAACGCGCCCGCAAGCGATATCGAGATCGGCGCGCGATCCTTTCCGGCACAGTTTTCAATGGCCGCAACAAAGGCTGCCCAGTCGTCGCCGGGCGTGGCGACGCGGCCGGTCTCGGCAACGGTACCATCCTCCTGGAGGGTCCCGTGACGGATGAAGGAGCCCCCGATATCGAAACAGGTGATCATCGCCTGTTCAAACGCCTCTGGATTATATTTGTTAACATCCATTTATAATACCAATATGCAACCAATTGCACGGTGAGTAAACCGAAAAAATAATTGGCATGGCTTTTTTAACGATTTCAATAAGACCGGCATTCAACGGGAAAAACGGCGGCATAGATTATTGCGCGGCGTGAAACGCCGGCGGCGCTGCCGCTCGGCCGGATGTTGCGGCAAAGCCCGGGCAGCGCCGGAAACCGTCAGAAATAGCGAGGGTTACAGAAACGCCCGAAGGTTGCCGTTATGCAGGACGAGGGCGTTTTCGGCGGCCTTGACGTCCAGTCCTTCGCGCAGCATCAGGACCGCGATCTTGACCCGGCCGTTAGCCTTCTCGAGCGTTGTTGCTGCAACGTCCGGCGTGCAGTCCGTCAGGTCCTGAAGCATGCGCTGCGCGCGCTGCCGCAGTTTCCGATTGTCCGCCACCAGGTTGACCATATGGCCGCGGACGGCGTGCCCGAGCCGCAGGGCAACCAGGGTCGAAATCATGTTGAGCGCCGCCTTTTGCGCGCTCGCCGCGCCAAGCCGTGTCGAGCCGGCGACGATTTCAGGCGGTGTTTTCAGAAAGATCGGATAATCGGCTTCGTTGAGCAACGGAGTATCCGGATTGTTGGCGATCGCGATCGTCGCCGTCTTCGCGGCCTTCGCAGCTTTGAAGGTTCCAAGCGTATAAGGGGTTGATCCGCTTGCCGAAACTCCGATCAGAATATCGCCGTCACCGAGCCCGGACTTGTCGAAGTCACCGGCGCCCGCCTCGTCACTGTCTTCGTATGTGCCGGTGAGATGTAACAGGTTCTGCGCGCCGCCGGCGAACAGGATGCGCATCCGCTCAGGGGGGAAACCGAAAGTGCCGGGCAGCTCCAGGCAATCCGCAAGAGCCGTCAGTCCCGCGCTGCCGGCGCCCGCATAGCCTATTTTCCTGCCGTCCTGCGCCGCCTTCTGAAGCGCAGCCGCTGCCAGCGAAATCTGCGGGATGGCCTGAGCAGCCGCATTGAGCGCCTCGACCTGCCGGTCCAGAAGAAGGGACAATACTTCCTCGTCCGACTTTTTCGACAATCCAATAGATTGCGGGTCGCGGTCTTCGGTCGTCGGCACGGTCATGTTTTTCAGGACTCAGATACGCTCAAATAATCTTATTGCGATTTCCGGCAGGGCAGACAAGTGTCCGTTTGCACGGACTTTCAGTTTGCGCTGTTTCAAGAGTGGGCATCTGCAAAATCTTTTAGCACTTGATTTTCGGTTTCGGTAGAGTTTAAATTGGTATCTGAAAGGTATTATTTTAACCTGCCAAGGCACCCCATTTCATGACCGACTTCATCTCCATGCTGGAAAACCGGGACTGGCAGGCCAATTCCAGCGGTCCCCGGTATTTGCAGCTTCGGCGGCAGATCCAGCAGGCCATCGATGACGGTGTGCTCAAGGAGAACGAGCCGCTGCCCTCGGAACGGGAGATTGCGGCGATCACCGATCTGTCGCGCGTGACCGTCCGCAAGGCGGTGGCCGGGTTGGTCGACGACCAGATCGTGGTTCAGAAGCGCGGCAGCGGTTCCTTTGTCGCGCCCAGGGTGCACAAGGTCGAGCAACGGCTCTCCAGCCTGACATCCTTCAGCGAGGACATGGCGCGCCGGGGCTTGAGTGCGAGCAGCGAATGGCTGCGCCGCGGGCTCTACCCGGCCTCGCCGGAGGAAATTTTCACGCTTGGCCTCACGTCCGGCCAGCGGGTTGCCCGGGTCGACCGCCTGCGCAAGGCGGACGGAACGCCGATGGCCATCGAACGTGCGTCGCTGTCGGAAAACGTGCTGCCCAATCCGGAGCGCGTGTCCACTTCGCTTTACGCGGTCCTGCGCGCGACCGGGATGCAACCGGTCCGGGCCATCCAGCGGATCTCGGCGCGCAACCTCGAACAGATCGATGCGGATATTCTCGGAGTGCCGATCGGGTCCGCCGGCCTGAAGATCGAGCGGGTTTCCTATCTTGCATCGGGGCATGTGGTCGAATTCACCCGTTCCGTCTATCGCGGCGATGCCTATGATTTCATTGCCGAACTTCAAATTTCGGAAGATTGACGCCATGAGCGACACAACGGCTTTGGACAACCGGACGCATATGCGGCGGGAAATCGAGGAGATTCCCGACGCCGCGCGCCGGCTGCTTGCTGAGGCACATCCTCACATCAGAGAGATCGCGGCGAAAGCCGGTGCGCCGGTGTTCCTGGCAAGTGTTGCACGCGGATCTTCCGACCATGCCGCCACGTTTTTGAAATATGCCTCCGAGATCTATCTGGGACTTGCCATGGCCTCGCTCGGCCCGTCCGTGTCGTCGATCTATGGCGGCAAGGTCAAGCTTGACCAGGCTTTGGTCATCGCCATATCGCAGTCGGGCGCCAGCCCGGACATCCTGTCGGTGGTTGAGAGCGCCTCCGGGCAGGGAGCGTATACCGTCGGGCTGACAAACACGGCCGCCAGCGACTTGGCAAAGCTGTCCCGGGCAACTGTCGATATCTGTGCAGGCCCGGAACGCAGCGTTGCCGCCACCAAGACCTTCGTGAATTCCATCCTCGCCGGACTTTTGTTGCTCGCCGAAATCGGCGGCGATGCGGCCTTGCTGAATGCCCTGGCCGCACTGCCGGATCATTTCGAAAAGGCTATCGGCGTGGACTGGCGGGACCTTGCCGGGCCGATCGAGCAGCGCGGGTCTCTTTATGTGATCGGCCGAGGACCGGGCCTTGCGATTGCCAACGAAGCCGCGCTGAAATTCAAGGAGACCTGCCAGATCCACGCGGAAGCCTATTCTTCCGCGGAAGTGATGCATGGCCCCGTGTCCATCGTCGAAAACGGCTATCCGATCCTGGCGCTCGGTGTCCGCGATGCGGCCGAAGCCGGACTTGCCGAAGCGGCCGACCGCATGGCCGGGCAGGGCGGCAGGGTATTCGCGACGACGGACAAGGTCGAAAGCGCTGCAAGGCTGCCCTTTGAGGCGACGGACCACCCGTTGACCGACGCGCTGGTGCAGATCGTCTCGTTCTATGCCTTCATCGAATGGTTCGCCCGCCATCGCGGCTTTAATCCGGATGTTCCGAAACACCTGAAAAAGGTCACCCAGACGGTATGACCGGAAGAACCGCATACCGCTCCAGCCGCATCTTCGATGGCGGCAAACTCCACGAGGGCGCCGCGCTTCTGGTGGAGGACGGCCTCTTTGCCGGACTTTGCCCCGCTTGCGCAGTTCGGGACGGATACCAAGATGTTGATCTGGGAGACGGCATTCTCACTCCCGGCCTGGTCGATCTGCAGGTGAATGGCGGCGGCGGGCTGATGCTGGGCGATATTCAGAGCGTTGAAGACATTGCCCGGATCTGCGCCGCGCATGTCAGCCTCGGAACGACGGCGCTGACACCGACCCTGATCACCGATACACCTGAAACGACGGCCAGGGTAATCGCGCTCGGCGTCGAGGCCTGGTCGACGGGCGTTCCGGGGTTTCACGGACTGCATCTGGAAGGCCCGCACCTGTTCGCCGGGCGCAAGGGTGCTCACGATGCCGGACTGATCAGGCCCATGACGGACGCCGATATCGACCTCTATATTTCGGCGGCTAAAGAGCTGCCGAGCCTGATCATTACCCTTGCCCCGGAAACGGTCGGTTGCGATCAGGTCGCCCGGCTGGTGGAGGCCGGTGTTCACGTCAGTCTCGGACACAGCGATGCGTCTTATTCCGAGTGCCGCAAGGCAGCGGAAGCAGGCGCCTCCTGTGTGACCCATCTGTTCAACGCCATGAGCCCGTTGCGCCACAGGGAGCCGGGGCTGGTTGGTGCCGCGCTCGATCTGGGAACCCTGAATGCCGGTATTATCGCCGACGGCATTCACGTCGATCCGGTCGCGATGAAGATCGCGCTGAAGGCCAAGACCGGGCCGGGCAGGGTTTTCCTGGTCACCGATGCCATGTCGCAAACGGGTACCGACGTCACGGATTTCTTTCTCGGCGGACGGCAGATCTACCGCAAGGACGGTATGCTGACGCTGGCGGACGGCACGCTTGCCGGCGCCGATATCGATCTGCCCGCGTCGCTGAAGTTCCTGACGGGAGAGTTGGGCCTCTCCCTGGACGACGCTCTTGCCATGGCAACGAGCCATCCGGCGGATCTGCTCAAACGTCCGCTCGGGCGCTTGATGAAAGGCGTTGCCGCCGACTTCGTGCTCCTGGGCAACGGCATGACCGTGGACGGGGTCTGGCTGTCGGGGAAAGCCTGGACCGGCGCAAGCTGAAGCGCTCTAGGGTCTGTGGGGAATTAGGTTTCGGCCGTGGCGCGTGTCGGATTTCGGTCTCCGAGAAGGAGGGAAGTCCGCGGTGGTGTCTCCCACCACAAGGACTTTCCGACGCCCTCGGGACCGAAATCCGCCGAGTCTCGAAGAGATTTGTAGAAAGTCGCTCACCTCGGCGTCGCAAAGCCTTGAAAGGGGTCACCCTTCCCGCGACTTTGCTTCTTGATCTGAGCGACTTTCTACAAACCACGGTCAAATCCTAATTCCCCACAGACCCTAGGCATCCTTAGGCAATCGCCTTTTGAACTTCTTCGCTCTGGAAACCCGGTTCGGATGCGATCCAGCTCAGATATTGTCCGTAAGCTGTGCCGGAAATCTCGCGCGCCAGGCCTTCGAGATGGCTTCTGTCGATCCAGCCCATATTGAACGCGATTTCCTCGGGGCAGGCGATTTTGAAACGCTGCCGGGACTCCAGCGTCTGGATGAAGGACGCGGCATCCAGGAGCGATTGAGGTGTGCCCGCATCCAGCCAGGCATAGCCGCGTCCGAGCAACTGCACGTGCAAGGCATCCATTTCCAGATAGGTTCTGTTTATGTCGGTGATTTCGAGCTCGCCGCGGGCGGACGGCTTGAGAGTTTTCGCGATTTCGACGGCGCGCGCATCGTAAAAATAAAGGCCTGTGACGGCCCAGTTCGACAGCGGTTCCTTCGGTTTTTCGACGATGGACCGGGCACGGCCGCCGTGTTCGAAACTGACGACGCCATAGCGCTCGGGATCGTGGACCTGATATGCGAAGATCGAGGCACCCGAGGTCTGGCTCCGCGCCGTCAGCATCTTGTCGGGCAGACCGGTGCCATAGAAAATGTTGTCGCCGAGAATCAGTGCCGAGGCCTCGCCTTCGAGAAAGTCCTCGGCAACCAGATAGGCGTGTGCGATCCCGTAAGGGTGGGGTTGGACCGCGTAGCTGATCGAGATCCCCCACTTTCCGCCATCTCCAAGGACACGGCGGAAAGCTGGGAGGTCCTGTGGTGTCGAAATGACCATAAACTCCCGGATCTGAGCCAGCATCAGAGTCGTGAGCGGGTAGTAGATCATCGGCTTGTCGTAGACCGGCAGAAGCTGTTTGGAGCTGGCCAGTGTCATAGGATGCAGGCGCGAACCTGCACCACCAGCGAGAATGATGCCCTTCATAGCGTGCCGTTTCCTCGGGAAAGAAGTGCGCCGACGACTTTCGTCAGGCTTTGTTCCGGCGGGGGGAAGTCGAGACCGAAAGTGGTCAGTGTCCGCGTCGTATCGAGCGCTGTTCTGAGCGGCCGGGGGGCCGGCGTCGGGAATTGCGCCGTGTTGGCTGTCCGGATTTCGCAAGCCGGTCCCGAGCATGATCGGGAAGCAGCCATGACCTGTTCCGCAAGCGCGTAGCGGGACATGGAAACGGCACTTGCCAGGTGATAGACACCGGAAATCTTTCCCCAATCCTTAGCAAGAAGCTGCCTGGACAGTTCGAGAAGAACGCGGGCCAGATCCAATGTCGACGTCGGATTGCCGATCTGGTCATCCACGATGGAGAGCTCGGTGGCCCCGGCGGCTGCCTTCAGGATCTTGGAGATGAAGCTCGCACCGAAGGGGGAATAGAGCCAGGCCGTCCGTAAAATGAGATGCTGTGGGTTGGCTTCCATCACCGCCTGCTCTCCGTCGAGCTTCGACAGGCCGTAGGTATTGACAGGATTCGGGGTGTCCCATTCGACATAGGCTGTCTGCTTGCTGCCGTCGAAGACATAATCGGTGGAGATATGCAGGACCGGTATCGAGTGAGCGGCGGCGGCCTGTGCCAGGTTTCTCGCGCCGTCCGAATTGATATGCCGCGCTTCCTCCGGACTGCTTTCGGCACGGTCGACATCGGTAAAGGCTGCGGTGTTGATGACCAGATCCGGCCTGAGGTTGTCGATAGCCATCTGACACGAGGGCTGACTGGTAATGTCGAGCCCGGGTCGGCCGGCGAGATGAATGGACAGGTCCGGAACGTTCCGTGCGCTGGCGGCGATCGATCTTGCGAGCTGACCGCTTTTTCCGGCAACGAGGATTGTTCCTCTGGTCATCATGCCGGAACTCTCTCGGAAGTCGACGAGTGTTCTGAAGCCTGTGCCGGCATTTGCTGCCAGTCCGGGTTCTGAAAATACCAGCGGACGGTTTCCGCAAGGCCCTCTTCAAACGGAATTTCGGCTCTCCAACCGATCTCCGTCGTAATCTTCGCAGGATCGATCGCATAGCGTTCGTCATGTCCCGGCCGGTCGGGAACGAAGGTAATCAGCTTTTCGTGTGGGGCGCCTGCCGGAAGCAGATGATCGAATTCACGGCAAATCTTCCTGACGAGATCCAGGTTTCGGCATTCGTTGCGCGCTCCGATCGCATATGTCGCGCCGGGTTCTCCCGCAACCAGCAGGCACCAGAGCGCCCGGGCATGGTCCTGTACGTGCAACCAGTCCCGCACCTGGCTTCCGTCGCCATAGACCGGCAAAGGCCAGCCGTTCATCGCATGGCGGCAGATCAGCGGGATCAGTTTTTCCGGAAACTGCTCAGGTCCGTAGTTATTGCTGCAGTTTGAGACGATCGCGGGAAACCTATGGGTCCGGCACCACGCCCGGACTAAGTGATCCGACGCGGCCTTGCTCGCCGCATAGGGCGATGAAGGCCGGTAGGGCGAAGTTTCCCGAAAGGTGTCCGATGAATTCCGGCCGAGATCGCCAAAAACTTCATCGGTGGAGACATGAAGGAAACGGAAGGCTTCAGCCGCCTCACGGCTCAACGAGGACAGGTACCTGCGCGAGGCCTCGAGCAGGATCATGGTGCCCTTCACATTCGTTTCGATGAAGGCGGAAGCGTTGGTGATTGAGCGGTCGACATGACTTTCCGCGGCGAGGTGGACCAGAGCCGTGGGGGTCTGCGCCTGGAAAGCCTGTTCGACGGCTGCAGCATCGCAGATATCGGCCTGGATGAAGGCGTATCGCGGGTGGCTGGAAAATTCTTCGATCGCCTGGAGGTTTGAAGCATAGGTTAGCTTGTCGAGGACGATGAGCATGGCGTTACTGTTTTTGAGCAAGTAACGACAAAGAGCCGTGCCGATGAAACCTGCTCCGCCTGTGATCAGGATGCGCATTCTCGTGCCTCTGCCAGTGCAATGTAGGAAAAATCGGGCCGGAGGGCCTCGAAGGCGGGAAGCTGTCTGTCCTTCTCGGAAAGTTGGGGAGAGAGACCGTCGAGCTGCCAGTCGATATTCAGCGTCTCGTCGTCAAAGGCGATGCCCCGTTCACACTCCGGCGCGTAAGGGGCATCGACCTTGTACTGGACTTCCGTATCGGCGGTCAGAGTAGCGAAACCGTGGGCGAAACCGGTCGGGATGAAGAGCTGATGCATGTTTTCCGCAGTCAGGACACGCCGGACGTACCGGCCGAATGTCGGCGAGCCGATGCGGATGTCGAGCGCCACATCCACGATTGCCCCACGCGAACAGCGGACCAGTTTCGTCTGAGCATGGGGCGGAGTTTGATAGTGAAGTCCGCGGACCGTGCCTGCATGGACCGAACAGGACATGTTGTCCTGCATGAACTGGGTCCAGATGCCGATCTCCTTGAACCTGTTCGCGTTATAGGTTTCGGTAAAGAAGCCGCGGACATCCTCGATGCGTTTCGGAGAGAGAAGCAGAACATCCGGAATTTCGGTCGCTTCAACCTTCATTTCAGATCTCCTGACCGGCTGATGCCGGTTTGAAGGGCGGGGGTGTTGTGCGGGCGAGTGGTTCGGATCTGTTGTCTGCCGCGCGGCTTTCCAGGAGCCGCTGGAGAAGCTGCTGAGACCTGAGAACGCATTTGTTCAGGTCGTAACGTGCGACAACCGTCTGCCGGGCAGCTGCACGCATCTGCTGCTGTTCCGGGGGCTGTGCAAGCGTGCGGTCGATCTGCTCGGCGATCTGTTCGGCATCCCAGAAATCCGCCAGACGACCGTTCTTGCCGTCCTCGATGATCTCCTGGACCGGCGCCGTGGCTGAGCCGACAATCGGCGCGCCGCAGGCCATCGCTTCCAGAAAGGACCAGGAAAGCACGAAGGGATAGGTCAGATAGACATGGGCGGCCGACACCTGAAAGAGACGGATCAGCTGAGCGTGCGGGATCTGTCCCAGGAAATAGGTGCGTTCGGCCGGCAGTCCGGTTTCTTTCATCAGCGCGTCCCGCCAGGTATCGCCGTTCCGGTGCACCTGGCCGTAACTGACGCCGTCGCCCCCGGCGATGACGAAACGAACGCGGGGGTCGCGTTCGGCAACGATGGCGGCAGCGCGCATGAACTGCGGAAACCCTCGATAGGGTTCCAGGTCGCGGGCCGCGAAGGTGACAACCGGATCGCCGTGGGTCAGCAGCGTCCCGTCCGGCAGACGGAAGGTGGCAAGCGGATCGGGATGGGCGCGCCTGGTGTCGATGCCGTCATGAAGGGCGAGGATCTTGCGGTGGTAGACGGCCGGATACCGGCTCTTCTGCCAGAGGGTCGGGCTTATGCCGCAGTCGACCTGATCCAGGGTGGTGAGCTGTATGGCGTTTCGGAGACGCAGCGCCTGGCGTTGATCGAGCGTGACGGTTTCCGACCGGTCGAAGCCCAGGTCCCCGCCTTGGGGCTGGAAGTAATATTCGCAATAGCCGATGGCGGGCGTATCCGGCAGGACGTCCTTGACGAACATCATGCCGCCCCAGCCGATATGCCCCAGGATAATATCCGGCTTTTTGCCGTTTCTGCTCAGATGGTCCAGGATGCGCGCAACGTGGCGTCCGGCGGCGACATAGGGGACCGGGGCGCGGCCGGACTGTCCCGCTGCCGGCTGATCCCTGTCGGAATAGCGTAGCACCCTCAGGCCCGGAACGGGTCTGTCGGCTGTTTGCGACAGCAGCGTTGCCGTCCATCCTTCCGAAAGGAGCCGGCGGGCGAGGTGAACGAACTGCCCCGGCCCGTGCCGATGCACGAACACGATATGCATTTGCGTCGCCTTTGAATCAGAACTGGCTGGAACCGATGCGTGCGTTGTGCTGCTGGAGATCCGTCGCCCAAAGGACTTCGAGCCTGCGCAGCATCCTCAGGGTTTCTTCAAGTGCGCTCAGATCGCGCTCGTTGCGCACGATGAGGTTCTGGTTGATCTCGTCGGCCGATTTGATCGCTTCGCAAAGCCGTTTGCCCTTGTCCGTCAGCCTGATGCGTGCCGAGCGGCGGTCGCGGGGAGACGCGCTCCGGTCGACATAGCCGGATTGCACGAGCTGCTTCAGGCTGTAGGAGGCATTCGACCCCAGATAGTGCCCGCGGTCCATCAGGTCGCGAACCGACAGGTCGTCATCGCCGATGGTGAACAGAAGCATGGCATGGGACGGAGAAATGTCGTCGGCACCGATGCGGATCAGGTCGACACGCAGACGGTCGAGATAGCGCCGGTACATGCGCTCTATGATTCTGACGAGTTCAAAGTGATCCACGCCTTTGTGGGGGATTGTTTTCGAGGCCGTTTCCGCTTCATAGCGGATGTTATCCTCGGTTGTCGTGACATTGTCTGCGTGCCCATTCGATCCATGCGCCGCATCAACAAAGGTTTTGTGCATATGCCCCAAACTCCCACCTGATTTCGAACTAAATTCGAAATAATCTCATTGTGAACTTCCTCCCAACTCCTGCACATACTTTCTATGTTTATTTATATTTTATTTTTTAGCTAGATTTCGTTTGTTTGTCACAATTAAAATCCTAACTTCGCCCAAATTAGTCTATAAACTTTCGTCATTGGTATGGAAAAGATGTGTCGTTTTCTGGGCAAATACTAATTTTTTCGCACCTGCGAACACATCTTTGGGTTGAGGTCTTGGAGTTTTGAATGGCTGGGCAAGCAAATACGGAGATACGCGATGGTTCATGGCTGGTCAGGGAGGCGCGCAAGACTTTTGCCGGGGGACTGATCGCGGCAGGGGTCCTGAGCGGGTTCATCACGCTTCTGCAACTCGTTGTCCCGCTTTTCATGCTCCAGGTGCACGAGCGGGTGCTGAACAGTCAGAGCCTCGACACGCTCAGTATGCTGTTGATCATCGCCGGCGGCGGGTTGATTCTTTTCGGGGTGCTTGAATTCATCCGCAGTCAGATCTTTCAGGTCATGGGAACCGAGCTTGTCCGCCGCCTGAATCTGACGGCGCTGGAGGCGGGAGTGAAGGCGACGCTGGAAAAAGGCGGCGGCCTTGCCACGGAGGTTCTGCGGGACCTGAACGATCTGCGCAGTTTCATCACCAGCAACGCCATCAGCGCCCCGCTGGAGGCAATGTGGGTTCCTCTTTTCCTGGCGGTTCTCTTCGTCCTGCACCCCTATTACGGAGTGCTGGCGGTGATCTCCGCGGTGATTCTGATCGGCCTCAATCTCCTCTCCGACATGACCACGCGGTCGCTCCTGAAGGAGGCCAACAGTGCGAACCTGGCGAATGTCTCGCGCATCGCCTCGACCCTGCGGCACGCGGAAACGATCGAGGCAATGGGTCTGATGCCGGCGCTCGCGCGGCGCTGGCGCCAGGGCCAGGTTCATGCCAACGAGCTGATGGCGCAGGGAAGCCGGCGCGGCAAGGCCATTCAGGCCACGACCAAAAGCCTGCGCTTCGCCATGCAGATCTCGGTTCTGGCGCTCGGTGCGGATCTCGTCATCAAGGGCGAGGCGGGGCCCGGAACCATGATCGCCGCCACCATTATCACCGGGCGCATGCTGATGCCGTTCGACAACATGACCGAGAACTGGCGGCAGTGGGTCTTTGCCATGTCTGCCTGGGGCAGGGTCAACGACGTTGTCCAGAACCACAGTTCGCAAAGACAGACGATCCCGACAGCGCCGTGCGAGGGACCGCTCAAGGTAGACCAGCTCGTCTATGCCGTGCCGAACGCGCCGGTTCCGATCATCAAGGGCATTTCCTTCACCCTTGAACCGGGAGATGTGCTTGGCATCGTCGGTCCGTCCGCTGCAGGGAAATCGACACTCGCGCGCCTTCTGGTCGGCACCCTGCAGCCCACGACCGGAGGCATTTTCCTGGACGGCCACAATGTCTATCTCTGGGAGCGGGCGTCGTTCGGAGCCATGGTCGGATATCTGCCGCAATCGGTGTCGCTTCTCGACGGCACGGTGCGTGAAAACATTGCCCGCATGTATGACGCCGATCCTCATATGGTCATCGACGCGGCGCGGCGGGCGGGCGTGCATGAAATGATCGGGCGCATGCCGCTCGGGTACGATACCCCTGTCGGAGACACCCGCTACACGCTGTCGGGCGGGCAAAAACAGCGCATCGCGCTCGCGCGCGCCTTGTTCGGGCACCCCCGGTTGCTGGTTCTGGACGAACCCAACGCCAATCTGGACACCAAAGGCGAAGCCGCTCTGTTGCGCGCAATTTCGGCTGCGAAGGCGGATCGTGCAATTGTGGTCGTGATCGCCCACCGGCCGGCAATCATGGAAACGGCGGACAAGATCCTGGTGCTGGAAGACGGCCGGATCAGTCAGTTCGGCGATCGGACCGACGTGGTCAGCGATATCACGCGCCGGCTGCCCGCACCCGGACGCAGCCTGCCGAAGAATGGAGAAGTCGCATGACCCGGAAAACCGACAGGGAGCCGCTTTCTCCAGGCAGCGCACCGGAACCGTTCTGGCTGGCGGTTCACCATCAGGACGAGGAAAAACAGCCCGGTTTGCGCACGCCGATGATCGCGGCGGCAATCGCGATTGCCGTCGGATTTGGCGGTTTTCTGGTGTGGGGGTTCACCGCGGACCTGGACAGCGCCGCAGTTGCGACCGGAAAGGTCATCGTCGACAGCAAGAGCAAGACGATCAGCCATCTCGAAGGCGGAATTCTCCGCCGCCTGCTTGTACAGGAAGGGGATTTCGTCGATGCCGGCCAACCCCTTGTTGAGCTCGACGACACGCGGGCGAGGGCGGAACTGGCACAGCTCCGCGGCAAGAGAATCAATCTGATGGCGCAATTGACCCGGTTGAGGGCGGAGCGGGACCAGGAGGATATGGGCGAAATGCCTGCGGAATTCGCCGGCGAGAAAACGCAGATGGCGAGCGACGTGTTCGCCGCCGAGAGACGTTTCTTCGAAAAACGGCGGGAGGTTTACAAGGGCAAGGTCGCTTTCCAGGAAAAGGAAGTCGAGCAGTACGCCGCGCAGATCGAAGCCGCCGAGGCGCAGATTGAGGCCAACAATGACCGGCGGGCCCTCTTGGAAGAGCGGGTCGAGGCGCTCAGTGGCCTTGAAAAGAAAGGCTTTACGTCCAAGGCGATGCTGAGTGAGGTCCAGCTTGAACTGAGCGAGCTGATCGGTGACGGCGGTGAGCTGACGGCGGAAAAGGCACGGGCGGAAAAAGCCAAGCAGGGGGCGGAAGTGGCTTTGCTGCAGACCGAACAGGAATTGCAGAGCGAGATTGCCAGCAAGATCCTGGAAGCGCAGCTCGACCTCAACATCACCAACGAACAGATCGTTTCCGCCAAGGACGTGCTGGACCGTCTTGTGGTTCATTCACCGCAGGCCGGCATTGTCTACAACATTCAGATGCGCACGCCGGGCGGTGTGATCGATCCCGGAAAGGCGATCATGGACATCGTTCCCCGCGACGAAAAGATGCTCGTCGAGGTGAGGATGAACCTGCGGGACATCGATTCGGTGCATGTCGGGTCCGATGCGCGGGTCCGGCTGACGGCCTACGACCGGCGCAGCTTGAACCCGCTGGAAGGTCACGTGACCTTCGTTGCCGCGGACCAGACGGTCGATGAGCGCACGCAGGACGCCTATTATGTGGTCAGGGCCGAGGTGACCCAGGAAGCCTTGAAGCAGAATCCCATGGTCGCCCTTTACCCGGGCATGCCCGCCGAGGTGCTGATCCTCCGCCGGGCCCGCAAGGCGATCGAATATCTGGTCGAGCCGATCACCAACAGCTTCGGCAGGGCTTTCCGGGAAGAATAGACAGAAGTCCTAGAACTGGCAGGGGGCATTGAAACGGTTTCGCCGTTGCCTGTGGCTGGGCGGAGGATCGCTATGTGCGCTGCGAGATATGGTGAACCGGGATCTACTGAAATTCCCAGCGTATCGTGGCAGGCTCCAAATTCTCCATATTCTAAGCCTCTGGAAAATTTCGAATTATAAAATACAACGCATATGCAACCATGTGTTAATCTGAAAATGCATCGAAATTAAAATTAAACAAAGTACAAAAAGCCGAGAAAATAGCAAATACATCTTATAAATATCATATAATAACTTCATACATCAAAATATTGCCTTACTTTTTTCATCAATAATCCCTTTGATGTAGCTAAATAGTGTGTATTCTCTATCCCGCAACGCAAAATAGATACCTTGTGCGATGCAGCGTGCCGCGGGTTCCGGGGCACGGTTTGAGTGAGGCAAACTTCAGGAGTTAGCAATGGCCACAATTGAAGGCAGTGCTTTTCAGGATTTCCTGCAGGGTACCAATGCCCCTGATTTCATTTTTGGTTTGGGATCAGAGGACGTTCTGCTCGGGAACGACGGAGATGACTTTCTCTTCGGCGGCCGGGGCGGTGACCTAATTGCCGGCGGAGAGGGCGCCGACAAGATCTTCGGCGGAGACGGAGACGATGTCATTCTCGGCGGCGCCGACAGTGACATCATCTTCGGCGGAAGCGGCGAAGACTATATCTCTGGCGGTGATGGCGGGGATATCATCCTGGGTGGTGCCGGAACCGACGTCATCGACGGCGGCGCCGGCAACGATGTGATGTTCGGTGGTGACGATCACGATGTGTTCGTGTTCTCCGGCGGCGGTGGCAACGACATCGTCATGGACTTCCAGGTCGGCGATCTCGTTCAGATCTCCACCAACATCAACAACACGGGTGTCACCTCGGCTGCCGACGTTGCCGCACGTGCAACGCAGGTCGGCCACAACACGGTCATCGATCTGGGCAACGGCGATACCGTCACGCTCAACAATGTCGATGCCAGCGACCTTCAGGACAATCCCGACGGCTACATCGTCGTTTCCTGATAGAGCTTCGGCTCCGGGCGCCCGCTTTGCGGGCCGTCCGGGCCGTCTTCCGGGTTCCCGGACCGAATTTCGCAAAGAGTGTTGAAGCGCAGACATGCTCGAAACCGTAGGCTCTTATGCCGAAGCGCAGTTCGATGCGCCGCAGATTTTTCAGCTTACCCCGGATGTTTGCCTGGTCGTTTGGGATCCGCCTCATCCGGTCAATGCATCGCCGCGACTGGAAGAGCGTACGGGCCGGCGGTTCGCGTCGGTCGCCAGTGTGCGCCTTGCGCGGCTCGACGGCAGGTCGCGGCTGCTCTGGATCTTCTCGCTCAAGGAAAAATCTCCCCTTCAGTTGCGGTTGAGTGCCGGCGCCGTCGGTTCCGCTGCCGAACTGGGCGTGAGAATGGATCAGGAGCCGGCAGCCGCCGACCCTTATGCGCTCACCAACGGTTTGAGCCAGAACGCCTGTGCGGTTCTGGTGACCACCATGTTGAACACTTGGTCCGGTATTTTCAGGGTCGGCCGGTCACGGCGGTTCGTCGGCTTCGCCATGGATCTGCTCCGCTCCATCAACGAAACGCCGTCCGTTGCCGATTGCGTCGCCTCGATCGGCGCGACCCGCCTGCTGGAAACCTTTCTGAACGGGGACTGCGCAGAGATTTCCTCTGCGGTGATTGTCAGCAGCCAGGGCGTCAAGCGCGTGTCAGGCAATTGCTGCAATGTGGAATACGGCGGCAGAAAGCGTCTTTACATAAGCTCCGTTGAGCTGGAAAGCGTGCCGGAAAAAGGCTTTCTGGTGCTTTCCGGGTCCTGGGGCCTGGCCATCCGCAAGCTGGAGACGGAAAACGCCTGGCGGTCTCTGGGACAATGGTGGGCCGGCAATTCCAGGAAACTGCCGGAAGCCCGCGATTACCTCGTTTCGGAACTTGGGGCACGGTCTCTTTCAGCACGCGCGGCTGTTGTCGATCTTCAGATTTCAGAACCTTTGCCTGCTAAGCGTCATGGCATACTGGGCGATGCATCTCCTTTCTGCGCCGTCGAAACGGCCCTGGCCGGCGCAGGCGGCGTGCTGGTTGGCGGCTGGCTGCGGGACCCGGCCGGCACCTATGCCGGCATCGATGTTCTGGATCCATCTGGCAATCCGCTGCCGCTTGATCTGCGTTTCTTCGACGGCGTCCTGCCGGAAACACAGGGCGGATACCGCATCAAGCGTTTCGTCGCCTATGCTCATGTAGGCAATTCACTTCAAAACCACCTGCAGCCGCGCTTCGACCTGCGTATGGCGTCGGGCGAGAAATGCGGCCTTGTTCCGCCGCCGCAGCCGCAGGATTTTGGTGAATTCCGGGCGAAGGCACTGTCGGTGATCACACCGCGCCATGCGACGGATGATGTTATCGAAACCTGCCTGGCCCCTCCTTTCGCCGATATTCAGGCCCGTTTGAGCAGATCCATCGGCGAACCGGCCGAGGTGACGATCGGTACGCCGGTAGCGGATCCAACGGCGTCAATCATTATCCCGGTCTACAGGGTGCTCGAGTTCCTGAAGACGCAAATTGCCAGCTTCGCCGCGGACCGCTGGCTTCAGGAAAACGCCGAGGTGCTCTTTGTCCTCGATTCGCCGGAACAGGCGACCCAGGTCGAGGACCTTCTGGCCGGCTTCCATCTCCTTTACGGGCTGCCGATGCGTCTGATCGTCATGGGCCGCAACGGCGGCTATTCGCACGCCAATAATGTCGGTGCGTCGAAAGCCCGGGGCCGGTATCTGGCCATGATCAATTCGGATGTGGTGCCCGTCGAGGCCGGCTGGCTCGAACAGCTTTGCGCCTGCCTCATGATGAACGACGAGGCCGGTATCGTCGGCGGCAAGCTGCTTTACGCGGACAATGCCATTCAGCATGCAGGGTTGAAGTTCATCCAGGACGAAAAAGGCCGCTGGTTCAATCACCACTATTTCAAGGGCTTCCCGCGCCATTTCCCGAAGGCATCCACGTCCCGGGAAGTGCCCGGCGTGACCGGCGCCTGCCTCGTTCTCTCAAAGGCAGATTTCGAAGCCGCGGGTGGGTTCACCACGGACTACGTTATCGGTGATTACGAGGACAGCGATCTTTGTCTGAAGATCAGGCGGCTCAACCGCCGGATCTACTATCTCGGCGATGTCGAACTCTATCACTTCGAAAGAATATCCATGAAGCAGAATGCCGATTACACGCGCGGCGTCGCCTCCCAATACAACCGATGGCTCCACCAGTCCCGCTGGCAGGAGGATATCGAGCGCCTGATGTCCGCTCCCGGGGCGCAGGAGGCAATGGTAACGGCATGAAACCGACTGTGCTGAAAACGGATCGTGTCAGTCTGCAGCCTGGTCCGGTTCGCGGAGATAGGCTTGCCGATCTCCAGAAGATGATCGGGCGCAACCGTTTCCTGCCCGTTCCGCCACAGGAAGCCAACTTTGTCGGTGACGGCGACTACCTGACCATCGGCACCGAATTTCTAGGCTATTTCATCGATCTTGGCTGCTTGAGGGAAAACGAAAGGGTGCTCGATGTCGGCTGCGGTATCGGCCGGATGGCGGTTCCGCTCACCCAGTATCTCGACCCGGGCGCCGGTCAGTATGCGGGCATAGACCCGACGTCCTCGGGCATTCAGTGGTGCACCCGCAACATCGGTTCGGTCTATCCGAATTTCCGCTTCATGCATCTCGATATCGCCCACGAACTTTACAATCCGAACGGCTATATCCGGGGAACGGAGATCGCGCTGCCATTCGCCAACGCCTCCTTCGACTTTGCCATCATGACCTCGGTCGTCACCCATTTGCCGGCAGGGGAAATCGAACCGTATTTCCGCGAAATTTCCCGATTGCTCGAACTGGGAGGACGCCTGTTTTTGTCCGCCTTCGTTATCGAGGACAACGCCGATCTTGGCGCAGGGGACCGCGACCCGCGTGTCGTATTCCAGAAACCCGGAAGAGGACCGGCCTGGTATGCCAACAAGGACGCGCCTCTGGCGGCGGTCGCCTTCGACGACGGCTTTCTGGATGAGGTTCTTTATGCATGCGGGTTCGAGATCGCGCTGAAACAGCTTGGCCACTGGCGCGGCAAGACAGGGTGTCAGCACTATCAGGACTTTTTCGTCGCGGTGAAAACGTCGAAGGGAGCGCGTTGATGAGGATCCTTGTCTTTGCGCACAATCACCCCGACCTCCATCCGGGCGGAACGGAAACGGTCGCTTGCGAACTCTCCCGGGCTTACCGGAAAGCCGGCCATCAGGCCCTGTTTGTCGCGGCGACCAATCACCTGCACCGCGAGCCGCATCCCGGAACCAGTTTTCAGGCGATTAGCGACAGCGGCGACGAGCTGCTCATGTGGGCCGGCCATTTCGACCGCTTCAACATGAGCCAGGTGGATCTCAGGGCGTTCGTGCCGGACATGCAGACGCTTCTGGAGAATTTCCGGCCCGACGTCGTCCATATCCATCATCTGCTGCTGTTCGGCGTGGAATTGCCGGTCCTGATCAGGCGGGTCCTGCCGGAGGTGCGGATCGTCATGACGCTGCATGATTATTATCCGATCTGCGCCAATGACGGCGTTCTGATGGAGACCCCTGACGATCCCTGTGCCGCGCTTGGGCCTGGGGGGCTGTGCAATTGTCTCAAGGAGGCCAGACCCAACGACGTGCGCCTTCGCGAACGGTTCATCAAAACCCATCTTGCGGCAATCGATCAGTTCGTGGCTCCGAGCGCCTTCCTGCGCGATGTCTATATTCGCTGGGGCCTTCCGGCCGATCGGATCAAGCTGATCCGCAACGGACGGCCGGATGCGGCACCGGCTCCCCTGAGGCCCGACGCGAAGGGGAGGAGAAACGTCTTCGGTTTTTTCGGCAACCTGACGCCCTGGAAAGGCATCGAAGTGCTGTTGCAGGCTTCCCGGTTGCTGATCGAGCGTGAAGTTGCATTCGAGCTGCGCGTTCACGGCGGAGCTCCGTTTCAAAACGCCGAATTCGTGAGCCGGATCGAAGAGCTCTTCAAGGAAACCGCACCGGCGGTCGTCCGGCTCGGTCCCTACAAGACCCACGAAATTCCCGAGCTTATGGCACCGGTGGACTGGGTCGTTGTGCCCTCCGTCTGGTGGGAAAACGCGCCGCTGGTGATCGCCGAAGCCCAGCAGCACCGCCGTCCTGTGATTGCCAGCGGGATCGGCGGCATGGCTGAAGCGGTGCGTGCCGATATCGACGGTCTGCATGCACGCAAGAACGATCCCGCCGGTCTGGCCGCGGTGATGGCAACGGCGGCAAATGACCCGCAGCTTCATGGCAAACTGTCCGCGGGCATACGGGCTCCGGCAAGTGTCGAGGCGGTTGCCGAGCAGTATCTTCGCTTCTTCGCCGCTCAGCGGAATACCGCCCACGAACCCGCAGCCTAAGCGAGAACGTTATGTCAGTCGTCGAAGTGGAAACCAAAGCCGTCGTGGAAACCAAGCAGGACAAACCTCCGGCTCCGAAACTTCAGGGACGGGTGGATGCCCTGGAAAACGGGCATCTGCATGGCTGGGCGTGGGATGCCTCCAACCCCACGGACCGCATGACCATCCATGTTTTTCACGATGGCGCGCGGATCCTGAGCAAGGTTGCCGAGGCGGCGCGCGTCGACTTGCGTCGGAACGGCATCGGCGACGGCGGCTATGCTTTCGACATCGAACTTCCGCAAGCCGTGGCTGCCGCGCCGGACGGATTGTCGGTGGTGGCCGAATCTCCGCAGGACGGCACGCAGCTCAAGCTGCCGCGCCCGAGCGCGGAAGAAAGGGCGGCCGAAGCAGCGGTTGCGCTGCCGTTGTCGCTCGTGATGGAAAAACTTGACCGCCTGATTGCCGTCCAGCGCCAAAGCGCCATCGGTCAGCGCGACGCGACCGTTCTGTTGCGGGAAACCGCCCAGCGCATCGACACGCTCGCCTCGACGGAAGGCGAGCTTGGCGAGGCCATGGGCATCCTGAAAGGCGGGCAGGGCGATCTCGCGCAGCGTGTCAAGGAACTCGAAGTCTTCCTGATCCGTTTCGACACGACCCTGAAAGGCTTCGACGACCGGTTGACGGCGCTGAGCGAAAAGAGCCGGAGCAATATCAGGGTGCATCTCCTGCTGCTGGCGACACTGCTCGGTATCGTCGGCGGCATGCTGTTGTCCGTGATCGGCGGGCTCTGGAGGTGACGAAAATGGAACCCGTCGTCACCCTGGAAGGGGCTCACAAGATCTCCGGAACCGTCGAGCCGCAGGCCATGGGGCAAGGTGCCGGCGACGTGCGGAAAGACGACGGCGTTGCTGTTCCGCTCGACGGGCAGTCTGTCCTTTTCACCAACCTGGACCGGGAGACGCTTTTGATCGCCGGCATCGGCGAAGCCTTCGCCGGCGGTCTTCCGGCGGTCCTCAACGAGGATCCGAAAACGTCCGTTCCCTGCACGATCGCGATGCTGAGCCCGAAAAAAGGCGCGACCGCGAAGAAAACGCCTTTCGTCGCGGTCCTTTCCCTACGTCAGGTCCGCCTGGACCGGCTGGATCGGGTGACCATCAAGAGCCAGGGGCATGCCTACCCCTATGCGCTGAAACAGGCACCGGTGGATTTCGCCGTCTTTCTTGGGCTTGTCAGCGACGTCGTCCGGCAGTCGGAAGCCGAAATCGTGGATGGCCTGGTCGAAGCGCTGCTTTTTGGAAACGCCGCTGCGCAGAACACGCAGATTGCCGCGAAGATCGTTGCGAAGATTGCCCGTCAGGACGGCGTCATCGAAGCGATCGGCAGCTTCGATGAGGGCGATACCTATCTGCAAGGCTGGGCAAAAGGGCTTCCAGCCGGAAATTGCCGGGTGTTCGTATCGGGCGATGGGCTGACGGTCGCCGAAATGACCTGCAGTCTTTTCGAGCGCAAGGAAACCGGCGGCAAGGCAGTCGGTTTTGCGGGACTTCTTGAACCGGAAGAAGCTTTGAACGCGCAATCGGTCCGCGGGGTCTTTTTCCGAGGCCGGACCGGTTGGCATACGGTCGAGGTGCATGAGAAACGGTCGCTTCTGGATGCTCCTGCACTTCCCGGGCAGGTTCGGGCCCTGTTACCCAAGCTATCGGGGGCCGGCGATGGAAAACGCAAGCTTCTCAGGGTCTCCCAACGCTTTGATGGCCGGGAGACCGTCAGCGAACTGGACCTGCCGGTGCGGGTTGGAGTCGATTTCGGTACCCTGGTCGATCAGGGCGGAGTCATTCTGTCCGGCTGGCTGTTGAATCCCGAAGACTGGGTCGAGGCCGTCTATTTCCGCTCCGCCGGAGGCTCCTTCCGCATTGACGACAGCTGGACCTCTCAGGAGCGTCCGGACGTTTCCGGTGTCTTCGAAACGCTCTCGCCGTTTCTGAGCGGGCCGTCTGCCCGTCACCGTCACGGCTTTCTGGCCCTGCTGCGCGGTGATGCCGAACTTGGGAGCGGGCAGTGCTATCTGGAGATCGTTCTGACAAACGGCCAATCGGCCTACGCGCCGATTGCGCTTGGAAGGGCGCCGCTTAAAACGGCGGTCCGGCGTCTGGCCGCCACCCTGAATCCGGCAGCCGCCTTGAACCCCAACGTTGTCGAGCGCCAGTTCGTGCCGATGTTTTGCGACGCGATGCGTGCCGGACCCGCAGTTTCCGAAGTCCTCGACTTGGGTCCTGTTCCGGAAAAGGCGCGGGCGGCGGTCGTGATCGGCCTGGACGACGCGATTGAACAGGCGCTCGTTCTGCTGCCGTTGTTCGCTCTCGATCCGTTCTTGCGTGGAACGCCTCTGGTTCTGGCGGGACCTGCAGCGGCACTGGGCGAGCAACTGGAGGAAATCAAGCGCCTTGCCGGTTTCTATGGACTGGCTGTCCGCGTGGTTCTGGCAGACCATGTGGAGGACCGGCTCGATGCGATCGAGGCCGGGATCGGCGCGGCCCCTTCCGATACGGTGGTATCACTATGTTCCGGTCTTCTCCCCCGGGAGTCGGGATGGCTGGAATCCCTGATCTCTGCATTTCAGTCACGGAAGGAAAACTGCCTCGTCGCACCGACGATCCTTTACGAGGACGAGACCATCCGGTGGGCGGGAACCTGGCTCGAACAGGAAAACGGTGACGCCGTTTTGAGGCAGCACTATCTCGGATATCCGCGCAGGACCTTGCTCGGCGCAGATATCAGCGAGGTAACCGCGGCAACCTTCGACTGCTGCGTGCTGCCGAGAGCGGCCCTGGAGGCTGCCGGCGGGTTCTCGCGGCGCTATCTCGGAACCGATGAAAAGGGTATCGACGCAGCCATGAAACTGCGTGAGCGGGGTCTGCCGTCCATATGGGTGCCCCATGTGGAGATGATCCATCCCGAAGACAGCGTCGGTGGAGAACGCAACTGGCAGAAACTGGTCACGCTGATAGACCGGAAGATCTTCGACAGGACATGGGCGGAGGCAATGCCGGGGCTGATAGGAGCCGACCTGTGACGGAGCCCGTGACCAAAGGCGCACCGGCCGGCAGCGAAACGCTCCGGGTACTCGTTATTTCTCACGGCCACCCCAAGCTGTCGCTCGGCGGCGCCGAGGTCGCTTCCTACAATCTGCATCAGGGTCTGAAATCCGTTCCCGGGGCACAGTCGTTCTTTCTGGCGAGGGTCGGTGACCAATATCCCGGACATGGCCGGTCCGCGCTCATGGGGGCAGGGGACGCGGATGACGAACTGCTCTACCATGCCGACGATTACGATTCCTTCATGATCTCGAACCGAAATACAGGCGACATGCAAAGGGATCTGCGCAGGTTCGTGCGCACGCTTCGCCCCGATGTGGTGCATTTTCATCATTTCATCGGACTGGGACTGGAAGCGCTTTACACAGTGCGCGAAGCGTTGCCGAACGCGGCGATCCTGGTCACCTTTCACGAGTTCCTGCCGATCTGCAATCATCATGGCCAGATGGTCAGGACGGAAGGCCGCCAGCTCTGCGAAACGGCTTCGCCGATTGCCTGTCACGGCTGTTTTCCGGAAATTGCTCCGGCCGCCTTTTTGCGCCGCAAACACTTCATCAAGTCCATGCTCGATCTGGCGGACGGATATATATCCCCAAGCGGTTTCCTGGCCAGCCGGTATGTTGAATGGGGCCTGCCGGCGGAAAAGCTCGCCGTCATCGAAAACGGCCTGAACGTTCAGGAGCCGGTGGAGCCGAGAAACCTGGCGGATGCCGACGACAGACGGTCGAAATTCGCTTTTTTTGGACAGATGACGCCCTACAAGGGCGTCGACGTGCTGATCGACGCGGTCCGGCGCGTTCCACAATCGGTCTGGAGAGATGATGCATCCCTGACGATTTTCGGCGCCAATCTCGAACGACAGCCGGAAACGTTCCGCAAGAAGATCGCAGACCTCCTGGAAAAGGCGGAGGATCGTATCCGGTTCGCCGGACCCTACCAGAACAAGGACATGCCGTCGCTCATGCGCCAGGTCGATTGGGTGATGATGCCCTCTATCTGGTGGGAGAACTCCCCGGTCATCATTCAGGAAGCCTTCTTTCACGGGCGTCCGCTGATCTGCAGCGATATCGGCGGAATGGCCGAGAAAGTGAAAAACGGTGTCGACGGCATCCATTTCCGAACCGCAAGTCCCGAGGATCTTTCGGAGCGGATGGTTGAGGCGCTGAAGAACCCGGATCTTTGGGAAACGCTGCGCAGAGGGATCCGGCCGCCCACAACCCACATCGACAGTGCAAGGGAACATCTCACCCGGTATCGGGCGGTTCTTGAAGGCCGTTTCAAGGCGGAAAACACATTGCCCGGTCGTCTGCGGCAAAGCGCCTAGAGCATCTCGTCGGCGTTTCATTGAACGCGGATCAGGTGGTCGAACGCATCTGGATCGATCGATGGACGTCTGGCCAGATGCCCGTTGAACTGGAGAAAACAAGGAAATCGCATGTCACGCGTTCTGGTCCTGATCCCGTCAGGCGAGGTCTACAACCACGATAACGTCCGCTGGTACAAATACCGGGACGTCCAGAGGAACATTGGCCACTATCACAATATCGGCGATGCCTTCGTTTTCGATTCCTCACTGAAGCTGCTGACCTTTTCCAAGCTGGGATTTCTGGACATCCGCGAGTTCAACCCCGGAGCGCTGGACCGGTTGCGCGAAGAATACGATTACGTGGTGCTGCGCGGCTCCAACTATCTCCATAACGAAATGGACTGGGAGCGGGCGGAAACCGTTCTGAAATACCTCGGCCTGCCGGTTTTGGCTTTCGGTATCGGAGCGCAAGCACCCGTGGACGGCAGGATTTCGCTTACCGATGCCACCAAAAACGTCATGCGCGTCATCGCCGATTCAACGGAATCCATCGGCGTGCGCGGTGCCTATACAGCCCAGGTCCTGGCGGATATCGGGATTACCAATACCCGGATCATAGGCTGTCCGACGGCCTTTCGCAGGAACGACCCGGACCTGGAGATCACTTTACCCCGGATGGAAGACGTCAAACGTGTCGGCATCACCATCCGTCGCGAGGTCTCCCCGGCTTACGCGCAGGATATCCGCCAATATCTCACCTTTCACCGGGATCTCGTCAAATCCTGTGCCGCGCGTTTCGACACGTCTCTGCTCACTCAGGGAGAGCTTGAGGAAAAGAAACTGGTTTTGGGCACGCAAGAGCAAAAGGAAGAAGCGATTGCCGCCCTGCGGGACTATGCCTGGGAAAAGGAATGGTACTTTGATGACGAGATGGAGCAGCTCTACCGTAGTCGTCTATTCTATTCCGATGTGGTCGCCGATTACGATACGGCCGTTAGCCGCTGCGATCTCGTTCTCGGCTACCGGTTGCACGGCAATCTGATGGCTTTGGCCAACAGGGTGCCGGCGATCTACTTCACCTATGACAGCCGCACGCGCGAATTCGCCGACACGTTCAAGATCCCGAGCTTCGACGTGTTTTCCGAAGAGGTTTTCCGGTTGGGCGATTACTGGGATCAGTCGCTTTTTGACGTCTTCAACCGAGCCTATCGCGAGACCTACGGAGACATGTACCGGTTCTTGAGCGAGAACGGTATCGCCAACGCAATGAAGGATCTCTCAAACGCGGAGAGGGAGATTGAAAGATGGGTTGCATGACGGGTTGTAATTTTACTTTGAAATTAGAAATAAATATAAAATATATATCTAGAATATATACGAATAAACAAGTTATAATTCGATATAATATATGTAAATACATGGATATTTTAAATTCAATTGGTGACTTTGCCGCATTGTGGACACAAATAAACTTGAAATTAAGTGAGTATATTTGGAGGATTGCGGGCGAACGGTCCTCCAAATTCCAAAAAAATCTGGCTTGATCGGGGGCGTGCATGACAGTCGTGGCTACACACGAAACATTTCCTGTTCAACGGGCGGCACGGGAAGTGTCCCTTCTGAAGGAACCGACGCTGATCGTCATCGGGATCGGCAGGCAGGAGCTGCCGCGGGTCTTGACCGAGGCGGTCAGGGCGGTCTGGTTTGACGGCGCCGATGACGAAAGCGCCTTTTTTTCCGACGACCACGGCGAACGGTTCAGGACGACCGAACTGCCGTTGATGCCGCTGGCGGTTCTTGTGGAACCGGCGGCTTCCAGCAACAAGGATCTTCTGTTCCGCTGGCTGCAGCAGCATGGCGCCGTCCAGCTTCCCCCGGTCGTCGGCTGGGGAAAGGGCAGCGAAATCGACGCGGTTTCCTCTCTCGTCGGACTGGTCGCGGAAGGCGTACGGGCCGGGACGAGGCGTCTGGTTTTGTCGAACAAGGAGCTTCGCGCGCTCAGAAGCCTGAATGACGACCTCCAGAACCGGTTCGCCGCCATCGAGTCATTCCTGAACCGGCACGGTCTTCAGCCGCTCGATCTCGTTTTTTCCAACGAGCCGATGGAAAATCCGCTCAATCCCAATGTGCTGGCAAACGCCTCCCCGGACGGCATCAGCCAGATCCTGCCCGTGCCGAGTTCGGGCGTCAGCGGTGTTGCCGTTCACGTCGAAAAGCTGGCATCCCGGCCGGATCTGAAACTGCGCGCGCAACTGGTCACGCTCGAGGATCTCAGGATCGTCGACACCTGGCAGATTTCCACCGGCGACCTGACGACCGGGTGGAACATTTTCGGCCTGTCGCGTTCATCGGCCGGATTGCGCAGGACCCTGGAATTCCGCATTCAGGTCGAAGAAGCCGATGACGACGTCCCGCTGTTGTCGGTTGGCGGTCTTCAGCCGATCGAAATGTTCCAGGTAAGGGACGCCGGAACGGCTGTGCCGGTCTTGAAAAACAGTCTCGCTCTGCAGGTTTGGGGCGGAATTCCCGGCGTGTCGATGCCATCTCATGCCAACTACATTCCCGCGCAATCGCGCCAGGTTGGCCACGATGAGGGCTTCCGCGACGTACCGATCGTGCCGGGAATTCTCGAACACGCGACCCTGGCGAATTCCGACGAGGTCGCCTTCGACTTCGAAGCGATCATGCCCCTGCCGAGCGAGCGGGCGGTCGGCTGCCATCCGCCGTCCGAAGGCATGACCATCGGCCAGCTTCCCGCAGCGTGTCCGCCGCAGCTTGTCCGCATGTCCGCGAAGGCTTTCATCGACAACAACCGTGCGGCGGATATCGATTTCGCCATCGCCGTGGCGAAGGATCTCGACGCCGCAAAGTCGCTGTTGCGCGAGGAAAGGCAGCAGCGGGGTGGCGAGGCGTTTTCCGGCTGGCAGACGGTCACCTACGGCGGCGAGGCGCATCTGAGCGCCTTTGCCGGCGAACAGACAGGTGTCTGGCAGAATGTCTATTTCGCGACCCGGATGACCGAGCCCCAGGGCAATGACTTCGCCTGGGCGAAATTCGCCAATTTCCGGGCGGTGGTGAGCGGGTGATCGAGATGCTTCATCATAATGTTTCAAGGCTGGGCGAACCGAACGTGCGCTTTCCCCGGTTCGGCGAAGCCGCTCAGCCGTCCGCGACGGTGGCCATCCTGATCCCGGTCTACAAGCACTCCGTGCTGCTGACCGAGGCTCTCGACGCGGCTTTGGCGCAGATTGCCCCCTTCAACATCGCGGTCGTCATTGTGGATGACGGCTGCCCCTATCCGGAGACCTCCCAGGTCGGACAAGCTTATGCGCTGGCGAACGAGAATGTCTATTATCTCAGGAAGGCGAACGGCGGACTGAGTTCGGCCCGAAACTACGGCATCGACTTCGCGTTGCGTACCTTCGCGGATCTGGAAGCGGTCTACTTTCTGGATGCCGACAACCGGATCACGCCGACGGCCATCCGGATCCTCACGGAATATATGCGTGCCAGCGAGGGGATCGACTGGATCTATCCGAACATCGACAAGTTCGGGATCGAGTGGAACGGCAACTACACGGCGAAATATTCCCGGCTTCTGCACGTAACCTTCGACAATATCTGCGAGGCCGGCAGCCTGGTCTCCAGGTCCATCCTCGATGCCGGCGTCCGCTTCGATGAAAGCATGAAGTCCGGCTTCGAGGATTGGGATTTCTGGCTGCAGGCGATCTCCCACGGCTTCAAGGGAGCCAACTATCCGTTCTTCGGGTTCGAGTACCGACAACGCGCCGAAAGCATGCTGCGGGATTCCAACCGGAGCCGGGATGGGATCCTCGGTTACATCAAGGACAAGCACAAGAAGCTGTTTTCCCTCGATACGCTTCTGGAATGGGAGCACGAGGAAGCGCCGCGCTATGTCGCCTTCGGCACCGACACCTATCTTGTCGATCTGTTCACCGACCCGCTTGCCGAGCACGAAAAGCATGGGTTCGAGGAATTCGTCAAAATGTTCTGGGCGGCGCGGGCTGAGCCGGAAACCTTCGGCGTGCCGCCTTTCTGGATCTGGATGTCCCAGGCCCACCGGGAGGCGCTGAGAAGCGTTGGGCTTCTTCACAACGTCCTGTGGCTCGGCGAGCGCCTGGCGGAGTCCGGCCATTTCATCGCGATCCGCTTCGAAAACGACAGGGACAGGTTGGGCGTCGAAGTGCAGAGCTACGGCGAAGGCAGGGAACTCTCCAAGAAACCGCTGGCCTGGATGTGCTCGCTGGACATCATGCAGCAATGCGCGGAAGACAAGTCGGACGACTGGGTCCGCTCGCTCAGAAGCGCTCAACCGGCGCCCAAAATCACCGAGATCGTCGTGCGTGGCCCGTTCTCCACCGAAGACCTTCAGGGAACGGCGCTGTCGTCCACCAACAGCCTGCTCGCGACATTGGGAGCCCTCAGGGATTCCGGCTACAGGAGCGGTCCGGGCAAGCGCTGGATCTGGCGATCCGCCTATTTTCCGGAACGCAGCAGCTACTACAAGCTCCTGCGCCGCGCCGGGGGCGCGTCTCCGGTCATGCCGCGGTTGCCGAAGCCCAACGGCGCATTGCGCGTCGGCATGCTGCTGCCGATCGCCACCTTCGGCGGCGTGGAAAAAGTGGCCTATGCCGCGGCACATGTCCTGAAGAAGGCCGGCTGCGAGGTGCATCTCTATGTTTTCGGCCAACCGGTCTATAACCGCATTCCGGACAATGACGGCGTCTTCGACAGCATCAATTTCCTGGCGGACGATTATCCGCTGTGGGGCGGGCCGAACATTTTTTCCGGACATGAGATCCTGATGGGCCACGACGAGCATGCCCGCGCCGAGGAGATCCTCGGGTTCCTGTCCGGCCTCGATGTCGTGATCAACAACCAGCTCGCCCCGGTGAACGCCGTTTTCGGTGAACTCAGGCGTCGCCGCGTCAAGGTCGTGAACTATGTCCACGTGCTCGACAATTCCGAAATGGGCCGCGCGGCGGGCCACCCCTATCTCACACTTGCCTATGAGCATATCTACGACGCTGTGCTGACCTGTTCGAGGGACATGGCGGAATGGCTGCACGGCATGGGCGTGCCGATGGCAAAGCTCCTGCATATTCCCAACGCGCCGGGCTATCCCATGTCGGCGAAAGACGTCGGCGAACTCGCAGACAAACGCAATCACGACAGGGACGGGCGGTTAAGGGCGGTGTTCCTTGGACGTCTGGACCGGCAGAAAGGAATCGAGCGCATTTTCGCAGCCGCCCGCGCCCTGAAGCGCAGGGACGTTCAGGTGGACTGGCGCATCGTCGGTTCCGACGTGATGGATGCGGGGGCCGGCGGCACCTGGAAGGAGCGCTTCGAGGAGATCGGCATCCGGGTCGAACCGCCGGTCTATGACAGCCGCCGTCTCAGCCGGCTTCTGGCCTGGGCGGATGTCTTCGTCCTGCCGTCCCGCTGGGAAGGTGCTCCGCTCACCATCATCGAGGCGCAGCGTCTCGGCTGCGTGCCCATTGCAACCGATGTCGGCGCGGTCTCGGAGCTCATCGATCATAATGTCGACGGCATCCTGCTGAGGGCGACAGACGACGGCGTCGTCACGCACGATCTGATTGCCGCGCTCGAAAGCCTTGGCAGGCCGGATGGCCGCTTGAAGAGCCTGTCCCGCCGGGCAGCCGGGCGTGCGGCCAACAGGAGCTGGGAAAAGCACATGCAGCCGTTCCTGCGGCAGTTGCACAAGTGGTTTCCCGAAAAATTCCAGAGCATCCGGGTGTCGAAATCCAAGGGGACGAACCCCCAAACTCAAAACGAACCCGCAAGCGCAGAAGCTGGCGTGGAACTGCAGGCCGGCGGCGGCGAGAAGACCAATGCACATCTTCAATTCGGCAATCAGGGCCATGGCCCGCTAGTCCAGGGGTGACAGATCATATGAAAAAGCTCCTCGTTCTGAACGGCGGTGCCGCCGTAAAGCCCGGAAACAAATCCGCGTTCCTGAAAATCGACGATCCGTTGTCCGCCTTCGCGCGTGGCGGCATCAATACCGGCGACGTTCTGGTCTATGACGCGATGCTGAAGGCATTGAACTATGACCAGATCGAGAACTTCCAGTTCGTGCATGCCGGCGACGAGAGGCTCTGGCCGAACGACGACCACGACATCGCAGTGGTCCGTGGTTCCAACTATCTCACCGAAACGGTCGATATCGGCAATGTCGTTCCCTTGCTGAAAAAGCTCAAGGGCCCCATCGTCCCGATCGGCGTCGGCGCCCAGGCGGCCAAGTACAAGAAACTGGAAATGCCGAAAGGCAGCGTGGAGGCCTGGAAGGTCATCGCCGACAAATGCGAGACCATCGGTGTGCGCGGCGTCTATAGTGCCGAAGTTTTCAACGATATCGGCATCAAGAATATCCGCATCATCGGTTGCCCAAGCTTTTACCGCGACCTGCGGCCGTCGATCGAAATCAAGCCGCTGGACCCGGCCAACGCGCGCGTCGGGCTGACGCTGAACCGGTATCTGTCGGAGGATTACGCCTCCAACGCCACCAAGACGAACCGGCTGCAGCGGGCGTTGATCCGGGCCGTCGCGCACCGCTCCGCCAATCGTCTTTATTCGCAGGGCGAGCGCGAGGAGACACTGGCGATCTTCGAGACCGGAGAAGAAAAGAAGAAGCATATTCATTCGATCCTCGACAAATACCGGCTCGACGGCGACAGGGAGGTCGAGGAATTGATGAGCGAACGCATGCTGGCCTTTTTCGATGTCGACGAATGGGCGGCGGACGCCAGGGATAATGTCGATGTCCTTGTCGGTTTCCGGCTCCATGGCAACGTGATCGGTCTTCACCAGGGTATCCCGGCGGTATTCTTCACCTACGATTCGCGCATCCGGGAGCTGTCGACGCTCTTTGCGGTTCCCGCAGTCGAGGTCGAAGACTATATGCCCATCAATCTGGAAAGGATCTTCCAAGACGCGGATTTCTCGAAGTTTCAGCATGTCTACCGGCTGAACTACGCAGAATATCATCGCTTCCTGACCGAGAACGGCCTGAACCATGTTCTCGCGCAGCCGGTGGCGTCTCCGCCCGAGCACCCGCTGACCAAACCCAATCTCGTGCCGCAGGGAAAGGGACAGAGCGTTGCGGAAGTGACGGGCTGGTTCAAGGACGAGGTCGACTACATGTCCGGCGAAATCGAGGTCCTGCGCGAACGGGCCTGGAACCTGGAACTGAAGCTGCGCGAACTCAGGTCGCTCGACCCGGCGGCGAAACTGGCAAGCTGACGTGGCGCCGGAAGAGGCGGACCAAGATAAGATGAGCAGGATCGAATTCTCGCCCGGCCGGCGGCGTTTTCTGAACCTCACCACGGCAGGCCTGGTCTCGGCCGGCCTTGCCTTGAGGCCGTCGGGCCTCAAGGCCCTGACCGCGTCCGAGCTGCCGGTTCCTCTCGCCCGGATGAAGGGCGACTGGCAGTTGACTTTCGAGGACAGTTTCGACGACCCGGCGGCCTTCGACCGGTCCTGGGAACGGCTCAAGAAAGGCGGTCACAACCATCCGACGATGCGGTACCCGCAAAATGTTGTCGTCGAGGACGGGGAAGTGGACCTGCGCCTGGGACATCAGGACGACCCCAAGAAACCGTTCACCGGCGGTTACATCCAGACCCGCACCTTCCGCCAGTGCTACGGCTATTTCGAATGCGACATGCGTATCCCCAACGAGGACGGGGTCAACAATGCTTTCTGGCTGACTTCCGACAGGAAAACCGAAGGGTCCACGCGCTTCGAACTGGATGTCGCCGAGGTCAAATATCCCAACAGTGTGCAACTCGCGGCGCGCCGCTGGAAGCCGAACAGGCTCGTGACCTCTTCGAGATACATTTCCGACGAGCGTCTTTACGAGGGATTTCACCGCTATGCGATGCTCTGGACCCAGAATTCCTTCCGTTTCTACGTCGATGACTGGGAAGTGTACGAGGCGGACAACAGCTTCGCGCACACCCCGGCAATCGTCCTTCTGAGCAACGCCGTCGCCCCCTTTGCCGGCGAGACGGACGGCGACGTCGCGGGCGCGGCGACCACCGTCCAGAATGTCAGAGTGTTCCAGAATTTCGATTCAAGAAAGCCGTGAGGCGGAAAACAGGTTCCGGAAGGCATGATCCCGCGCAGCCCCGGCCTTGTGCCGGGGCCTTTTCAACAGGCGCTACAAGGTCCCGGATCAGCTCTGTGACGGCGCTGGGGAACGGGCACCGCGTTCCTGAAAAGGCCGCCATTCCCGTCCAGGCGAGGCGCGAGGATGGTGCGTGGCCTCACTCCGTCGCGGTCTCGTAGCCGCGCGGGTTCTTGCAGACCCAGTTCCAGGTATCCCGGCACATGGCGTCCAGGTCGCGCTCGGCTTTCCAGTGAAGCAGCTTTTCGGCGCGCTCCGTATTGGCATAGCATTCCGCTACATCGCCGTCGCGGCGCGGGGCGAAGCTGTAACGGATCTCCTTATTGGATGCGCGTTCGAAGGCACGCACCATTTCCAGGACGCTGTAGCCGTTGCCGGTGCCGAGATTGACGGCGAAGCAGTTGGAGGGCGCAGAGCCGGAGGCGAGCACCTCATGGGCGCGCAGATGGCCTTCGACGAGGTCGGTGACGTGGATATAGTCGCGCACGCCCGTGCCGTCCCGTGTGTCGTAGTCGTTGCCGAAGACGGATAGCTGCTCGCGCCGCCCGTCGGCGACCTGTGTGATGAACGGCATCAGGTTGTTGGGAATACCGAGCGGGTTCTCGCCGATCAGCCCGCTGTCATGGGCGCCGACCGGATTGAAATAGCGCAGGATGCCGAAGCGCCAGGACGGATCGCTCGCCGCGACGTCGCGCAGCATCTCCTCGATCATCAGCTTGGTCCGGCCATACGGATTGACGGCTCCGGTCGGGTGATCCTCGGTCAGCGGCAGGAACTGCGGCTCGCCATAGACGGTCGCGGACGACGAGAAGATCATCTGCTTCACGCCGCAATGCGCCATGGCCGAAAGCAGCCGGTGCGTGCCGACGACGTTGTTGTCGTAATAGGCGAGGGGAATTTGCGTGGATTCGCCGACCGCCTTTAGGCCGGCGAAATGCACCACGGCGGAGCAGGTATACTGCTTCAGAACGGTTTCGAGCCTGGCCTGGTCCCGGATATCGGCCTTTTCGTAGGCGACCTTCCGGCCGGTGATCTCGGCGATCCGGTCCAGGCTGATGCTTGTGGAATTTGAAAGATTGTCCAGGACGACAATGTCATAACCTGCCTGCAGGAAGGCCACGCAGCAGTGCGAGCCGATATATCCGGCGCCGCCGGTAATGAGTACGGTCATGTTGCCCTCAAATCGTAAAACATCATCTGGTTTATTTGTTCGAAAATATATTTACTTTCTTTTCAATTCTCTTTTCTTTTTTCTAAAGCACTTGAATATGGTTTTCTGGTGGCTTTTCCGAAAACAGGCCAGATAGTTATACGAACAACTGTCGCATTTCAGCAATGCTTCCTCGGCATGAATGTTTGCTGGTTCTGTGAAAATTGAACCAAGGGGAACATCTGCAGAGGCCGCCGGCGCAATTGGCCTCAGGCCTCCTGCACCGCTTTATGCAGTGAGTAGCAGAAAGATGCCACAGCGCAAATCACATGATGCCAGGATGGTTGCCAGGCTGGCAGAAAATCACCAGACCGGCTGCTGGTCAGAACGGGCGGATCCCGAGGTGGTAATCCTGTGGCAATGGCATCGGTCAGCCTGGTTACCGGTCGGTCTCATCGGGCATTGCACCGTCCTCAGCCGGCGCGACTGGGGCCGGCGCGACTGTGGCTTGAGCGGTCGCGGGCTGGTTCCTGCGCTTGCGGACAACGCCAATGGCGGCCCATGCGGCGCCGATGCTGCCGAAGCCAAAGAGTGCGGCAAGACCCATGCCGATTTTCTGGGCATGGCCGATGGCCGTCTCGGTACCCGTCACAGCCCGTCCGATCTTGGTCCAGACATCAACCGAAACCGTGACCGTGCGCGGGAACCGGCTGACCGGAAGGTCAAGCTCTCTTCCGGCAATGGTGATCTTGTTGCGCAGAATGACCGTCAGCTGAAGGAGGCCCTCCTGCCGGGGAGTGATCTTCCAGGAAAAGGTGTCCGTGCCGCCATCTTCGATGAACCTCCAGATAATGTCTTTCGGCTCGATGTCGAAATTGGCACCGGTCAACTGGGCACCGATGACATTGGTCGTTGCGGTGTTTTCGATCTCGAAGCCGGTCGGTTCCGCGGTCTGTTTCGCCATTTCCTGAGCTGTCGCGGAAGCGGAAGGGCGAACGTCTCCGAAATGGCCTCGGGTTATGTAGATGTGGGCATTGTGCTCCTTCTCATAATTCATATCGGGGAAATATTCGCCGGTAACATGTGTGATTCTTTGCTGGCGTAGCTTGATTTCATCGACGATGGCAGCTTTCAGCCAGCTTTCCGCGTGCTCATATATGTCATCCAACCGGCTGGTTGATTGCTGTGCGAGCGCGTCGGGCACGGAAGCTATGAAATCCGGGTCTCCGATGACGAAAGGAACCAAGTTGCCGCTTGCCCGGGCTCTGGCTTCAAGCCGCTGGAAATAGTCTTCGAGCTCGCGCTGGCGTTTTTCCTGGTTGACCTTTGCGTCGCTCATAGGCCTGTCGGGAGTTATTGACGCACTTTCCTGAGGAGGACCGACCACCAAGGGCTTTGGCTCCTCGCGGGGCGATGTGTCCGTTCCGGTTTTCAGCTCGGAAGCAATATGTTTGACATACATCTCAAGCAGGGGCTGCGCCCGCCAAAGCATCAACGGTATGCAGACGACGGCTGCAAGCGCGGCCGACCAAATGATCACTTTCCTGCGCACCGCCAGTCTCCATGCGAAACGTGGCACAGACTGCTGAACTGCCTTCTTGAGGCGAGTTTGGTTATCCTAACAATTTTAAGGGGAATTCGGAAGCTTATTGGCCGCGACTGTACCGGCAGAGATCAACGGGCCGCAGGGTGCGCCGTGCGGCGCTACGACGTCTTGTCGACCTTCCTGAGCGTCGCGCGCACAGCAGGAAGGGTCATCAACGTGCCGGGGATCTGGAGCAATTCCCTGAAGAAGCGGCCGAAGAGAGCTGAACGGCTCGGCGTATAGGGAGAGGATATGAACGACTTCAACCCCCACCCGATGCCCCCGACTTTAGGCATTGCTCCGATCGCCATTTTGTAGCAGCGCCGGACAAGCGAAGAGTTGCTGTTCTTGAACGAATCCAGCAGGTCGCACCGCTCTATCTCCCGCTTGAACTCCCGGGTCACCACGGAAGTCTCCCGCTTTGTGAAGGTCCAGTTGATGTTGATGTTCTCCTTCTCCATGCTGACCGCCCGGTGATACCAGAGCGGCGGGACATAGAGCAGATCGCCTTCCTCCAGATCGAACTTGTAGTACTCCTTGTTGCGCAGCAGTTTGCCCTCGTCCTTCAGCAGGGTGAAATTGGTGAACGGATAGCAGGGGAGAGGGGTGTCGGGCGAGACCAGGATCCACTCCTTCCGCCCCTTGACCTGAACGGTGATCACGTTCTCCGCATTGGTGTCGTAGTGGAACACCGTCTTGTTGTGCTTCTTGTTGACCCAGAAGCGCCACGCGATGGAGTCGGCCATCACCTGATCCGACGTCAGGATACCCTCCAGAAACGCCGGCATCTCGATATCCTCCTCGAGCACCGGCTTGCGGCTGACGAAGAAGACGCCCCGGTCTTTCACATCGGGATTGCCGTGCAGATCCGCCCGCAACCGGTCCAGGGACCATTTGGAGCGCGCGGGCCAATCCTTCCCCAGCCCCTTGATGAGCAGCGGTCTCTCCGGATCGCAGTATTTTTCCAGAAACTCGGCCCGGCCCGGCGGCGCACTGACGGTGGGAATGGCATGGGTGCTTCCGTCGCTCATGATTGCTCCACATCATTTCTGGATTCTGAGAGGCGATACCGGATAGGCACCGGTCGAAATATCAATCAACGTAGCGAAAAGCGCGGAGAAAAGAAACGCAACCGCGTGAATTCCAGGCTGCAAATCAGTTCCTGGCCCGTCGCCTAAAGCCGTTGAGGACGGCTAGGGCACAGCAGGCGTATTAAGTTTTTCTTCTGAATTAAGTAGTGGGTATTTTGTAGTTATTCTTGTCAATGGTAATACTACAATATCTTCCTAAGAGCGAAGTATTTTTGTAATTTTAGTTGCGGAAAAGACTTCATTTTACGTTTTGTTATTGGCCTTGATACGAGAGTGCCTTCCAGGCTCGTGTGACTTAGAGGCGTTCGATTAAACCAATGCATTTCATTTGTGGAGACTTCGATCCGGCCGAGTTGCTGGAAAGTCTGTCGTCATCGATCCATCAAGGCTTTTCCATCGTAGACCAGGACCTCAAACTGGTGATGATCAACCAGACCGCCTTGGACCTTCTGGAAATACCGGATGAGGTTTTGAAGAAGGACTCGAGTCTGGAGAACATTTTCCGTTTCAACGCCTTGAGAGGCGACTATGGAGACGGCGACCACGACAAGCTCGTGCAGGATCGCATGGACCTCGCGAGGCTTTTCCTGCCTCATGATTTTATTCGCACCCGGCCGGACGGCACCGTATTGCGGGTACAGGGGACACCCATGAGCAACGGTGGATTCATCACGATTTATTCCGATGTTACCGCCGAGCATGCGCAGGAAAAGGCGCTCAAGGATGCCCGTGCCCGATTGGAGACTTCGCTGGACGAACGAAGTCGGGAGCTCATGGCCAACAGGGACATGCTGCTGAATTCCATCAACGCCATCAAGGACGGTCTCGCTATCGCCGATGCGAAAGGCAGGGTGATTCTGGCCAACAACAAGATGTGCGAGATCTATCCGATGCTTCCGGAACTTCTGGAAAGAAACGCGTCTGTCGGCGACGTGATCCGCTCGGTTTTTCCGGACGAACCGGACAGGAACCTGGACGACCTGGTGGACGCCAGCAACATGTGGACCGAACGTCGGTTTCCGGACGGCAGCTGGTACAAGATTACCAGAACCAGGCGGGACGATGGCGGCATGCTTTCAGTCTATACGGACATTACCACATACAAAGAACAGCATTCGGTGCTTCAAAGCCACACGGATGAACTCGTCCGGCATCTCAGAAAAGAAAAAGAACTGAACGAGATGCAGCGCGAATTCGTCTCCATGGCGTCGCATGAGTTCAGGACGCCGCTCGCGATCATCGACAGCAACGCCCAGCGGATGCTGAGAAAAGCGGACCGGCTGGAGCCGGAGACACTTGTTGAACGGCTGGGCAACATCCGGGAATCGGTTGAGAGAATGCAATATCTCATCAACCGGTTTTTGAACTTTTCACAATCGGAGTCGGTCGGCATGCAGATCGAGCGCGAGCCCGTATCCTTGCGCGACCTGGTCAACACGGTCTGCAGACGTCAGCAGGACATCGCCAAAGCGCATGACTTCGACATCGACGTGGAAGGTCTGCCGGAGACTGTGGATCTCGACAGAAAGCTGATCGAACAGGGCATCTCCAACCTGATTTCGAATGCCGTCAAGTATTCGCCCGACAACGCAAGGATAACCGTGATCGGTTCGAGAATGGAAGATCAGGCGGTGCTCTCCGTGCGGGACGGGGGAGTAGGCATTCCGAAGGAAGAAATTCCCAAGATCTTCAAACGGTATTTCCGCGCCTCCACCTCCAGCGGCATCGCCGGCACGGGCATTGGCCTCAACATGACAAAGATGATCGTGCAGAAGCACGGAGGCTCAATTCACGTAGAAAGCGAGGTCGGCAAAGGCACGACGATAACGATGTCTCTGCCGATCCTCAGTCGGAAAACTCAAGTCAGGCGCGCCAGGGCAGGCTGAGGCTATTTGAAGAATGAACTCGCGGATGGGTGAACGGGGATGACGAAAAAAGCCAAAATACTGTGCGTTGAAGATGAGGATATGCTCCTCCGGGACCTGAGGGAAGAACTCGAGGATGAGAATTACGAGGTCCTGACGGCGAAAAACGGTCACGCGGCTCTGGAGCTTCTGCAAAACGAGAAACCGGACCTGATCATCAGCGACATGATGATGCCGAAAATGGATGGCCCGGCAATGTTGACGCATATCCGGCAAAGCCGGCCGAGCCTAAACGACGTTCCGGTTATCTTCCTGACCGCGAAAGCCACGAGGGATGACCTGATCCAGGGGAAAAGGCTTGGTGCGGACGATTATCTCACCAAGCCTGTCGACTATGATCTTTTGCTCGCAACCGTGGAAGCCAGCCTCGGGCAGGTTCTGCGCGTGCGAAAACAAAATCACATGAAGCTGCGAAAGATCTACAATGCGATACAGAAACAGCGGTCTTCATCCGATGATCTGCGCGTCGCCTTCATAGCGCAAAACCCCCAGCCTGTTCAGCCGATCTTGAGGGCTTTGAACGATTTGGGATGCGTCGTTTCGGTGATTTCCGAAGACCAGCTGGTCAAACGAAGTTTCTCGCTTGAATCCACCGACATTCTGTTCATCGTCTACAGCAAGGTGGTGCATTATTACCTGAAATACGTGACCGAAGGCATCGGACGGGACTGGCGCGGCATCTCGGTCCTGCTCGCGCCGCCCAGGCTTTCCGATGAACAGCGCGAGTGCATCAAGGAGGCAGGGATCAACGATACGATCGAGTATCCCTATCCGCCGATCGAGGTTTTCAAGTTGCTTATGCGCCGGATGAAAACGTAACCCGAACGGGGAATAGCTACGCCGGCCCTTTGTTTTACGAAGGGACGCGAAAGAATATGAAACTGTTCAGGCTAGAAAGGTGATGGCTCCCCAGGCCGGACTCGAACCAGCGACCCAGCGATTAACAGTCGCTTGCTCTACCAACTGAGCTACTGGGGATCACCACGCACGGGGCCGGCAAGGGCCGCCCCGTCGATGGAGATGCGTATATCAAAGGCTTGATCCGTTTGCCAAGCCCCAATGGATGTTTTTTTCATCAAGCCGTCACTTTTTTATCCAGTATGTGGAAAACGGTATATTTATCAGATCTCTAGGCGGGCGAATTGGATTGGAAAACGAACCGGGAAAATCGCTTCCCAGACACGGACTGCGGATCGTTTTCTGCTTCCGGCCGGAAATCTCCCTGAAGAAGCAGAGGAAGGGACGCAGGACGCCGAAATGGGCCGGGAGGTAAGCTCCGGCGCTTGTTTCCGGTTCAATATGCGGATAGGAAGAAACCGACGGTTCCGGAAAAGGCCTTGCCCGATCCGGATGAAACGGGAATCCGGTCCGGCCGAGCGGCCATAATCCGGAGCTGCCCCCGCAACTGTGAGCGGTGAGCGTCTGCACGAAAACCACTGGCCGAAGAGGGCCGGGAAGGGGTGCGGGACGCGGCGAACCGCGAGCCAGGAGACCGGCCGTCGGCACTGCAACCCTTTCAAGGCTGTCGGGTGGACGGCCGGGAGACTTTATGACGGAACCAAACGGCCCCAATGCCACGCTCGTTCTCGGCGGCGCCCGCTCCGGCAAGAGCCGGTTCGCCGAAGCCTTGGCGGAAAAGTCGGGCCTTGAGAAGATCTACGTCGCGACCGGGGCCGCCTTCGACCAGGAGATGGCGGAGCGGATCCGGGCTCACCGCCGCCAGCGCGGTTCCTCCTGGCTTACCATCGAAGAACAGCTCGACCTGAAAGGCGTCCTTTTGAGGGAATGCCTGCCCGGCAGGGCCGTTCTGGTCGACTGCCTGACCCTGTGGCTTTCCAACCTGATCTTCGCGAACAGGAACACCGACACCGAAACGGCCGGGCTTTGCGAAGCGCTTGCAGATCTCAAGGGGCCTTGCGTTTTCGTTTCCAACGAGGTCGGCATGGGCATCGTGCCGGAAAACGCGCTTTCCAGGTCGTTCCGCGACGCCCAGGGACGTCTCAATCAGACTATGGCGCAGGTGTGCAGCCAGGTGGTGTTCGTCGCCGCCGGCCAGCCCATGCTCATGAAACCCAATTCACAACCGGACATTCGACTATGACCACACCCTCTCTGCAGCCGGGGCGGAAAATTCCGGCAACCATCGTCACCGGGTTTCTGGGCGCCGGCAAGACCACGCTGATCCGCAACCTTTTGCAGAATGCCGGCGGCCGGCGCATTGCGCTGATCGTCAACGAATTCGGCGATATGGGCTTCGACGGCTCGCTGGTGAACGGCTGTGCCGATCCGGACTGCGCGGCGGACGAAGTGGTGGAACTGACCAATGGCTGCATTTGCTGCACGGTGGCCGACGACTTCCTGCCGACCATGGAAATGCTGCTGGCGCGCGAAACGCCGCCGGAACACATTGTCATCGAAACCTCCGGTCTGGCACTGCCGCAACCTCTGGTCCGCGCCTTTTCCTGGCCGAGCGTCAAGCCGAAGGTGACCGTCGACGGCGTGGTGACGGTACTTGACGCGGCAGCCCTTGCCGAAGGCCGTATCGCGCTCGACGAAGCAGCCCTTGAAGCCCAGCGTGCCGCTGACGAGGCGCTCGAACACGACAGCCCGGTGGAGGAGCTTTTCCACGACCAGCTGCGTTGCGCCGATCTGGTCGTTTTGAACAAGGCGGATCTGGTCACGGACGATGCGCTCAAGGCGGTGCAGAAAAAGATCGCCTCCGATGTCCGGCCTGCGGTGCATATCGTTGCCTCGGAAAAGGGAACGCTGCCGATCGAGGTGCTGCTTGGCCGGGGCTCCGCCGCCGAGGACGACATGGACCTCCGGCATGAGCATCATCACCATCATCATGACGACGATCACGGTCACGACGATGATGACCATGACCACGATCATCATCATGACCACCACCATCACGACGATTTCGAAAGCCACGTTCTGGAGGTCTCGACCTTCGACAGCCTGAAGGACGCCGAGGAGAAGGTGCTGGAGGCGATGGCGCTGAAAGGCGTGCTGCGGATCAAGGGCGCGGTGCGGATCGAGGGCAAGGCCGCGCCGGCCATGGTCCAGGCGGTCGGGCCGCGCGTGGAAACCTGGTTCGCGGCAGATGCGGAAAGCGCCGGCAAGCTGGTGGTGATCGGCCTCAAGGGCCTGGATCTGGAAGCCGCGCGCACCCTCTTGGGCGGTCTGAAAGCGGCGGCCTGATGCCGGTACAGCCAGCGATGACCTTCTAGATGCATATTCTCGCCAGCCAGACGCGCCGGATCGATGACGGCGGTGATGCGGTCGACCTCGGCCAGTCGCCGGCCGATGTCCTGTTCCTGTCCGCCGCCGACACGGAGCTCGGCAGTTTCGCTGCCGCCCATGCCGGATTGGCTGGGGAGCGGGCGAGCCTGCGTCTCGCCAACCTGATGGCGCTGGCTCATCCCTACTCGGTCGATCTTTACGCCGAGCAGACCGTGCGCGGCTCGAAACTCGTGATCCTGCGCATCCTGGGGGGCGTGGAATACTGGCGCTACGGCCTGGAGCGCTTCGAGGAAGAGGTCCGGGCCAGCGGCATCGACCTGATCGTCCTTCCCGGCGACGACAAATGGGACGAGGAGCTGTGTTCCCGCTCCACGCGGCCCTCGAGCGATGTTCACCGCCTCTGGCGCTACTGTGTCGAGGGCGGCAGGGAAAACTATGCCAACGCCCTGCGCTTCGCGTCTTTCCTCTTGGGACAGGCCGAAGAGCCCGCGCATCCGGTCCCCCTACCGCGTGCGGGGATTTATCTTCCAGGACACGTCGCTCCCGATCTTGCGGCTCTGAAGGCCACTTGGCGCGATCCCGCCAGACCCGTCGCGGCGATCACCTTCTACCGCGCGCTCGTGCAGGGCGCTCAGACGGCGCCCGTGGACGCGTTGGTTCAGGCATTGGACGAGGCCGGCGCGAACGCCCTTCCGGTCTTCGTCTCCAGCCTCAAGGAAGCCGAATCCGTCGCCGTTCTCGAAAGTCTGTTCGATGGTGCCGCCCCCGACGTGGTTTTGAACGGCACCGCCTTTGCCGTTTCGAAGGCCGGGGCTACCCATCGGCCGACGCCGCTCGACCGGCCCGGAAAGCCGGTGCTGCAAGTGGTATTCTCTTCCTCGTCCCGCGAAGGCTGGGAGGAAAGCGACCAGGGCCTGTCGATCCGCGACCTCGCCATGCATGTTGTCCTGCCGGAGATCGACGGCCGTGTGCTCACCCGCGCTGTTTCCTTCAAGGAAGAAGGCGTTTTCGACGCGGCGACCCAGTCGACGCCGGTCCGCTTCGCGCCGGCTGAAGACCGGGTCCGTTTCGTCGCCGAACTTGCGGCTGCCTGGGCGCGGCTCGGAAAATCGGCAGTGCAGGACAGGAAGACGGCGCTGATCCTCGCCAACTACCCGAACAGGGACGGCCGCCTTGCCAATGGCGTCGGCCTGGATACGCCTGCCTCCTGCGTTTCGCTTCTGAAGGCGATGGAAGCCGCCGGCTACGACACCGGTGATGCGCCGCAAAGCTCCGCCGCGCTGATGGATATTCTGACCGCGGGTGTGACCAACGCACTGGAAGGGCGCGAGGCAAGAGGCGGATACGAAACGCTTCCGCTCGATCAGTACCGCCAAGCCTTCGAGATGCTTCCCGTCAGTGTGAAATCGGCGGTTCTGGAGCGATGGGGCGCGCCTGAGGACGATCCGCATGTCTGGGCCGGCGACTTCCGGCTCGCGCTGCACCGTTTCGGCAGGCAGGTGGTCGGTATCCAGCCGGCCCGGGGTTACAATATCGATCCCAAGGACACTTATCACGATCCGGCCCTGGTGCCGCCGCATCATTATTTCGCGTTCTATATCTGGCTGCGGGACCGGTTCGGTGCCGACGCGGTCATTCATTTGGGCAAGCACGGCAATCTTGAATGGCTGCCGGGCAAGGCCCTGGCCCTGTCGGAAGCGTGTTTTCCCGAGGCGGTTCTCGGACCGGTTCCGAACATCTATCCCTTCATCGTCAACGATCCGGGCGAGGGCGCGCAGGCAAAGCGCAGGACCTCGGCCGTCATTGTCGATCACTTGACCCCGCCGCTCGCCCGCGCCGAGAGCCATGGCGTGGCGCATGAGCTGGAAACCCTGTTGGATGAATATTATCTGGCAAGCGGCGTCGACCCGCGCCGGCTGAAGGTGCTGACCCGGGATATTCTCGACACGGCTGCCCGGCACGGGCTCGACAAGGATATCGGCCTCGACCCGGGCCTGGACGAGGAAACCCGTCTTGCCCGGCTGGACGCGCATCTCTGCGACCTGAAGGAACTCCAGATCCGAGATGGCCTGCACATCCTGGGAGAAAGCCCGGGAGGCGATCTGCTGACCGACCTGCTCGCCGCTCTGGTCAGGGTCCCGAGGGGCAGCCAGCCGTCGCAGGACAGCCTGCAACGGGCCATTGCATCCGATCTCGGCCTTGAAGGCTTCGATCCGCTGAACTGCGATTTTGCGCAAAGCTGGGCCGGTCCCAAGCCACAGGCGCTGCAGGATCTTTCCCCCGCGCCCTGGCGTTCGAACGGCGATACGGTCGAACGCATTGAGCTACTGACGCGTGATCTGATTGCGGGCTTCAGGGTCGTGCCGGAGGACTGGCGTGCCGTTCAGGCGGTGCTGGAAGAGATCGAACTCCATCTTCGGCCGTCGGTGACCGGATCTGGGGCGGCGGAGACCGGCGCGGTTCTGACCGCGCTTGCCGGAGGTTTCGTCGAGCCCGGACCATCCGGTGCGCCGTCGCGCGGCCGCCCGGACGTTCTGCCGACGGGGCGGAACTTCTATTCCGTGGATGTTCGCGCCGTGCCGACCGAAACTGCCTGGCGCCTCGGACAGCAATCCGCAAGTCTCGTTGCGGAACGTCACTTCCAGGAAGAAGGCGAGTGGCCGAAATCGGTCGTGCTGACCTGCTGGGGCACGGCCAACATGCGCACCGGCGGCGACGATATCGCCCAGGCCCTGGCGCTGATCGGCGCCCGACCGGTCTGGGAAGCCGGGTCAGGCCGGGTGACCGGCTTCGAAATCCTGAAGCTTTCGGAACTCGGCCGCCCGCGCATCGACGTCACCCTGCGCGTCTCCGGTTTCTTCCGCGACGCATTCCCGCATCAGATGGATCTCTTCGACAGCGCCGTGCGCGCCGTCGGCGCCCTGGCGGAGCCGGCCGAAGCAAACCCTGTTGCCGCGCGCATGCGCGACGAGGCGCTCCGGCTGCGAACCGAAGAGGGGATCGACGAGGCGGAGGCGAAACGCCGGGCCGGCTACCGGGTGTTCGGCTCCAAGCCCGGGGCGTATGGCGCCGGGTTGCAGGCATTGATCGACGAAGGCATCTGGGAGGAGCGGAGCGACCTTGCCGGCGCCTTCCTGACCTGGGGCAGCTACGCCTATGGCGGCGGGGCCGAAGGCGACCGCGCAAGGGGGGAACTGGAAACCCGTCTGACCTCGGTTGACGCGGTGCTGCACAATCAGGACAACCGCGAGCACGATCTGCTCGACAGCGACGACTATTACCAGTTCGAGGGCGGTCTGGCCGCGACTGTCGAAACGCTGAAAGGCGCGGCTCCGAAGGTCTACCACAACGATCATTCACGTCCGGAACGCCCCGTGGTGCGCACCCTGTCGGAGGAAATCGGCCGGGTCGTGCGCGGCAGGGCGGCCAATCCGAAGTGGATCCGGGGCGTCATGCGCCACGGATACAAGGGGGCTTTCGAGATGGTGGCGACGCTCGACTATCTGTTTGCCTTCGCTGCGACGACTCGCGCCGTCGGCGACCATCATTTCGACCAGCTTTATGACGCCTATCTGGACGACGAGACCGTGCGCGGTTTCCTGAAGGACGCCAACCCGGCTGGCCTGAACGAGATGCTGGCGCGGTTTCTGGACGCGATCGAGCGTGGGCTCTGGACGCCGAGGCGCAATTCGACCCATGCTGCGCTGAACGAATTGAAAAACACACTTGAAGGGACCGAAACGCCGTGACCGCCGCAAGCGACAAACCGGAACTTTCCGACGAGGAACTGAATGCCCGCCACGCGGAAAAGATGCGCAAGAAGAAGGCCGCGCGCGACAAGATCATGGCCACCAAGACGATCGAGAAGGGGCTCCTGATCGTTCATACCGGCAAGGGCAAGGGCAAGTCGACCGCGGGTTTCGGCATGGTGTTCCGCTCCCTCGGCCATGGCCACAAAGTGGGGGTCGTCCAGTTCGTCAAGGGCCGCATCGAGACCGGCGAGCGCATGGCCCTGGAAAGGTTTTCCGATCTGGTGACCGTCAAGCGCATGGGCGAGGGCTTCACCTGGGAGACTCAGGACCGCCAGCGCGACATCGACGCCGCCCGCCAGGCCTGGGACGCCGCCAAGGAAATGATCACCTCCGGCGACTATCGGCTGGTTCTCTGCGATGAACTCAATATCGTCCTGCGCTACGACTATTTGGATATTGCCGAAGTCGTGGATTTCCTGAAAAACGAAAAGCCGGACGATGTCCATGTTGTCATCACCGGCCGGAACGCCAAGGACGATCTGATCGAGATCGCGGATCTCGTCACCGACATGACGCAGATCAAGCATCCATTCCGCTCAGGCGTAAAGCCTCAAGAAGGGATTGAGTTTTAATTTCAGGGCGCTGTGCATGCCGTTCACCATCCTTCCCGCCAGTAGTGCGGATTCCCATGAAATCGCCGAATTGCTCCGCCGGTCGATCCTCGAACTCTGTTCGGCCGATCACGGCAACGATCCGAAAAGATATGAGCCCTGGCTCAGAAACAAGACCGCCGCCGACGTCGAGGTCTGGATCCACGGTAATGGGCGCGTCTTCAGCGCCATCGACGAGCGCCGCAAGGTGATCGGCGTCGCAATGGGATCGTCCGACGGCGAGGTGCTGTTGAATTATGTGCTGCCCGAGGCCCGCAATTCGGGCGTCAGCAAGATGCTGATGCGCGCGGTTGAGGAATATTTCCGGGAGCGGGGGCTCGAAACCGCCCGTCTGAAGAGCACGGAGACCGCCGACAGGTTCTACCGCTCCATCGGCTATATCGAGACCGGTGAGATTGACGCCCGCAAGGGCATGACCCAAAGGCAATTTGAAAAGGCATTGTAGCGATGAGCAAACTCTTTGACGACAGTGTGCGCACAGCGACGCCCGATCACGCCGAAATCGTCCGCAAATACGAGCTTTACCGTACAATTGTCGAGTTTCTTGCCGCCGCCGCCTTCGTTGTCGGCAGCATCTTTTTCTTCTACGACAGTCTTATCTACGCCGGGACGTGGCTGTTTCTAATCGGATCTATCCTGTTCGCCGTCCGGCCGAGCATCCGGTTGCTCCTGGAACTGCGCCTGGCAAACCTGCCGGTGCCTGAGGAATTCCGCCCCTACGGATCCGCACCATACAAAAAAGCCCCGCATTCGTGAGTTCAAAGCGGATGGACGCGCGAACTCCCGCCATCATGATCCAGGGCACGGGCTCCAATGTGGGCAAAAGCCTGATCGTGGCGGGGCTCTGCCGCCTGTTCGCCAATCGCGGGCTCACCGTGCGACCGTTCAAGCCGCAGAACATGTCCAACAATGCCGCGGTTACCGCCGATGGCGGCGAGATCGGCCGGGCCCAGGCGCTGCAGGCAATGGCCTGCCGGGTGAGCCCCTCCGTTCACATGAACCCGGTTCTGTTGAAACCGGAAACCGATACCGGCGCACAGGTGATCGTTCAGGGCAAGCGGTACGGAACCATGCGGGCGCGTGAATACGGAAAACAGAAAGCAGAATTATTACCGAAGGTTCTGGAGAGTTTTTCGAAAACAGCTTCAGGTTCCGATCTGGTGATCGTGGAGGGTGCCGGCAGTCCGGCGGAAATCAATCTGCGGGCCGGCGACATCGCCAATATGGGCTTCGCCGAAGCCGCCGGCCTGCCGGTTCTTCTGTGCGCGGATATCGACCGGGGCGGCGTGATCGCCTCCGTTGTCGGCACACACGCGGTTCTGGAGCTGGCAGAACGGCAACGGATCAGGGGTTTCTTCATCAACCGGTTCCGGGGAGATCCCAGCCTTTTTGAGGACGGCATGCGGGAAATCGCAGCGCGCACGGGCTGGCAAGGGCTCGGGGTCGTGCCCTGGTTTTCAGACGCCGGCAAGCTGCCGGCGGAAGACGCCCTGGGGTTGGCGGACGGCTTCGGCCGGGACGGTGTAAAGATCGTCGTGCCGGTGATTTCGAGGATCGCCAATTTCGACGATCTCGACCCGCTGCGGCTGGAGCCCGGCGTGAGACTGGAATTGGTCCAGCCCGGCGGTCCTCTTCCGGGAGATGCGGATGTCGTGCTCTTGCCCGGGTCGAAGTCGACCGTCGGCGATCTGGCGTTCTTCCGGGCACAGGGGTGGGACATCGACCTCAAGGCGCATCACCGGCGCGGCGGGCGGATCCTCGGTATTTGTGGCGGGTACCAGATGCTCGGCAGAACGATTTCCGACCCGGACGGGATCGAAGGTGCGCCCGGCACGGTGGACGGTCTCGGGTTTCTGGACGTGGAGACCGTTCTGACCCCGGAAAAGTCGACGGTCTCTGCCATTGGAACCCATGTCGCCAGCGCTGCGTCCGTATCAGGCTATGAAATCCATATTGGCCGGACAGCCGGTCCCGACTGCGCCAATCCTCTGATCTTGCTGGACGGCAACCGTCCGGACGGCGCGGTATCCGCCGATGGGCTCGTATCGGGAACCTATGTCCACGGCCTGTTTGCTGACGACGCCTTTCGTGCTGCTTATCTGAAGAGTTTCGGAGCCGGGTCCGATCTCGCCTATGACCGGAGCATCGACCGGATCCTGGACGATCTGGCGTTGCATCTGGAAAGAGCACTGGATGTCGAGGCGGTTCTGGAGATCGCGCAGGAAAAGTAAGGCTCTCCGCGGCCGGGGGGCGAGGTCAAAGCAGCAGCGATACCGCCAAAGCCGCCACCAGAAGAACCTGCAAGCCATAGGCGCCGAGGGTCACCGTCAGGGCTCGCGAGATATCGTTCGCGGACGCGTTCCTGCGTCCCGATGCGTTGAGAAACCGGTCGTTGACGGTGTAGCCCGGATAGATCCTCGGGCCTGCGAGAGCAAGGTTCAGAGCTCCCGCCATGGCAGCTTCCGGCCAGCCGGCGTTGGGAGAGCGGTGTTTTTGCGCATCGTGCAGAACGCAGGAAATGCTCCGGCGGACCGAGCCGTTGGCGAGGGGCGCGGCGAGCGCGATGAACAGTCCGGCGAGCCGCGAGGCGGGCAGGTTGATCAGGTCGTCGAACCGCGCGGCGGCCCAGCCGAAATCCGCATAGACCTCGTTCTTGTGGCCGATCATGCTGTCCGCCGTGTTGACCGCCTTGTAGGCGATCAGGCCCGGAAGCCCGAGGACGGCGAACCAGAAGACCGGCGCCACCACGCCGTCTGAAAAGTTTTCCGCGCAGGATTCGATCGCTGCCCGCGACACGCCGGCCTCGTCGAGCTGCTTCGGATCCCGTCCGACGATCATCGAGACGGCTGTCCGTCCGCCTTCCAGGCCGCCGTGCCGGAGCCCGTCGCGCACGGCCGCCACATGCCGGTAGAGGCTGTTGAGCGCGATGAACACGGCGGCGACCACCACCGTGATCGCATCGCCAAGCGGCAGCCAGGTCGCAACGGCATGGAACGCTGCGCCACTCAGCAATCCGCCCGCCACGAGAACCAGCAGGGTCAGGATACCACCGAGCTTGCGCAGGGAAGACGCCTGGCTGGTCTTGTTGAAATACCTGTCGAACAGGGAAATCACTTTGCCGATCCAGACGACCGGATGGGGCAGGCGCTTCCAGAGCCAGTCCGGATCGCCGATCACCGCGTCGAGCAGAAGGGCGGCGAGCAGGACCCACAACGCATTGTCATAAAGGAACATGATTGCTCGTTAGAGCTCTTTTTGCGCATCGGCAAGAGCATCAGACAACCGTGCAAGATTTTCCGGCCCGCCGGGCAGGCCGAAACGGATCCATGTCGGAGCATAGTCGAAAACCCGTGTCCAGATGCGGCGGCGGGCAAGAGCCTCGTGCAGAGCCTGCGCGTTCCGAAACCCTGCGAGCGCATAGAGCGGTGTGCCGCCGAAGACGCTCAGACCCCGCTCGGAAAGCGCCACCGTGAGATCGGCCATGTCTTCGATCAGCAGGCGGCTCATTCCGTCCCGCCACCCGTCGTCCCTGAGCGCCCGTGCGCCGATTTCAAGCGCCGGGCCGCTGAGGCACCAGCTTTCCAGCAGGCCCGTCACCCTGCCGGTGATCGATTTCGGCCCTGCGAGAAATCCGAGCCGAAGGCCTGCAAGACCGAAGAATTTGCCGAAGGATCTGAGCACCAGCACGTTTTCTTCGCTGACATGCGGCAGGATGCTGGAGCCCGGGACGACATCCGCAAAGGCCTCGTCGACGATCAGATATCCGCCGCGCCCGGTCAGTGCCTGGGCGATTCCGAGCAGGCTTCTGACGTCGACCAGCCGCCCGTCCGGGTTGTTCGGATTGACCACGAGAACGATCCTGGCGTCTTCGGGGACAGCATGAATATCGGAGATTTCCACGGGCGCCCGGTTTTCCCGGCGCCAGACATCCTTGTGACTTGAATAGGTCGGGGAGGTGAGGGTGACGACGCCTTCCGGCAGGACCGAGGGCAGCAGCGACAGCAGGATCTGGGTGCCGGGAGCAGCAGAAATACCGAGATGTTCCGGAACGCGGTAGGCCCTGCGAGCCGCGGAAATCAGGCGCTCCTCGGCAGCCTTTGCCGGCAGGTCCGTCCAGGCACTCAAAGGCAGATCTTCGGGCAGCGGGTAGCTGTAGGGATTTATTCCGGTCGACAGATCCAGCCAGTCGCTCCGGCTGCCGCCGAAACGTTCGATCGCCAGGGTCAGATCCCCGCCATGTTCCATGAAACTTTCCTTTCGCAGCCGGACCGGCCAGATGCTCTTTTTTGAACAAGGCCTATCCGATTTGACCCGCAACGTCATCGCGGAAACGGCATGCTCTTGTCAGAACTGCCGATTGACGAAAACTTGCCTCAAAAGATAAAAGAACAAAACAGGAACTTTGAGCCGAAGCCCCAAGCTGTGCATGGAGTGTAATATGCCCGCAAAGCGCCGATTGCAGACGGATTTCGACCGTGACGCGGTTCTCGCCGCGCTGCGGGCGGCAAGGGGCGCGCTGATCGAGGCGAAACGGTGCGTGCGGCCGAAATCCGGCCTGTCCCGGTCGGCCGATGCGGTGATCTCGGAGATCGACGAATTCGCGTTCGTCCTGACCGGCACGCAGGATTATTTTCACCTCAAGGCGCACGGTACGCCCGCGCGCGGCAACGGTCCGGCGCGGTAAGGAGAGCTGTCAGAGGCCGGCCTGGGTCTCCTCGATCAGATGATCGACGACCCTGTCGAGCATCTCCTGGGGAACATGGCCGTCCTCCGGAATATCTTCCGCCAGCGCCAGTTGTTTTTCCGCCGATGTGCCTCTGGCGGCGATGTCCCTGAGGTGTTCGAGTTCGGCTTCGCAGCCGAAATGGAGCGCGTCCGGCCTCACCAGCTCGATCAGTTCCTCGACAAGGTCTTCGAACGGTGCCGTCTCGTTGCGGCCGAAATCGATCAGCCGGGCCGCCGTGCCGTGTCTCTGGGCCTGCCAGCGGTTTTCCGCCAGCAGGAAGCGGGAATATTGCCGCCAGCCCTGATTGGCCACCCGCAGCCGGTAGAGCATGCGGCACAGGCACCGGTAAAGCGCGGCGATCGCGACGGCATCGTCCACGAGCGGGCAAACATCCGTGACCCGCATCTCGAGCGTGGGGAACCGGTCCGACGGGCGCAGGTCCCACCAGATCTTGGTCGCATCCTCGATGACGCCCGCATGGGTCAGGATATCGACCGTGTGCCGGTATTCGAAATAGCTTTCGAAGGCGGGCGGCAATCCGGTTCGGGGCAGCTCGTTGAAGACCGAGAGGCGGTAGGATTTCAGCCCTGTGCTCCGGCCTCGCCAGAACGGTGAGGACGTGCTGAGCGCCAGCAGGTGGGGCAGGAAATAGGCCAGCTGATTGAACAGCTCGATGCGCAATTCCTCGTTCTCGATGCCGACATGCACATGCATGCCGCAGATCACCATCCTCTTGGCGACCACCTGCATGCTCTTGGCAATCTCGTTGTAACGCTCCTTGTCGGTATGGGCCTGGTCGGTCCATTCGGCAAAGGGATGCGTCGACGCGGCGATGGGGGCGAGATTGTAGGCCGCCGCCTCCCGCGCGATGGTCTTGCGGAAATAGGCGAGTTCCGCGCGCACTTCCGCGAGTGTCATGCAGACGGGCGTGCCGACCTCGATCTGGCACCGCAGGAATTCCGGGCTGACCCGGCCTTCCAATGCCGCTTCACAGGCCTTGAAAAGATCCGGCGGCGGTGAACTCGCCAACTTGCGGCTGGCCTTGTCGACAAGAAGATACTCTTCCTCGACACCTATGCTGAAACTGGGTTCTTTCATGGCAAGAACATCCGAATTTCAGTCTATTGACGTCAAGAAAAAAGTTATCGCGCGGTCTGCCGGCCGTTACCAGATATTTCCGGCTCCGGGCGTATAGGAGACCCCGATCACGGTGTTTGCCTGAATTGTGTCGCACTCCACGATGCCGGAATATTTGGCAATCGCGGTATTGCTTTCCGAAAGTGCGGCCGAAAACTTCAGTTTGCTGCCTGCGGAAATCTCGACCGTGTCCAGTCCCTGGATCAGGACACTCTTCGGCGCACTGATGATCACGTCCTGGTTTTGCAGCGTGATGACGCTCTCCAGATCGGCAATTCTGGTCTCAAGTTCGTTGATCCGCTGGCGCAGCGTCTCGATCAGCGCTTCGGTGTTGTCTGACGGCGAAACGAGCTGCGGTGCCTTTCGGGGCTGGGGCGGCGCGACCCGTTTCATGGTCGAGGTCGTGATGGCCTTGGCGGGCTGCTTGGGGCTTTGGGCATTTCCAGCGGTTGTTTTCATGGCTTTTTCCCAATCAGAAAATGAATGGAAAGATGCTAGCATGACGTTAGGGAATTATACAGCATATCGTCAGAAACCGGGGGACGATGAAATACGCCAGGCAACGGGTCTTTTCTTGAAATTCTAGATCCAGAAAAGATCGTCGTCCTTCACGTTGGTCTTGAACACAACGTATCTGAACGGCTCACGATAAGGATTGCGGGTGGCATGGATTTCCAGCGGCTCGCAGGTCAGCGTGTCGCCTGCTTCCAAATGGATCGTCTTTTTGTTGATTTCGAAGGAGCCTTTGCCCGACAGGACGTGAAACACTTCCGTGCAGCTCTTGTGGTAATGCTCGGCCACTTCGGTTTCTGGCGCGATTTCAACGATCTGCACCAGAGCGCCCGGAGAATTGAGATCGTCCTCCCTCAGCAGGATCTTCTTGCGGTATCCCTTGCCGTCGATCCATTCGGCCTTCGATTGCTCGATATGTTTCATAGATCTGCTCCAGGTCACGCATACGAGGGTTTCCTGCACCTTGGCACTGAAGCAATGCCGTTGCCAATGCGCAAGAAACAGCGGCAGGAAGGCTTCGGATCGATCGCGCGGTGGAAATTTGTTGCGCTCCGCATTCAGCACTTGACCAAAGCGTGCAACTGTTTGATAAGGCGCGGCACACCACGTGAGGCCCTGTGGCGGAGTGGTGACGCAGCGGATTGCAAATCCGTGTACACCGGTTCGATTCCGGTCGGGGCCTCCACTCTTTCTTCGCCGTCATCTTCGCTAAAGTCCTGTTGCGTGACTTTTCCGCCTTGCAAGGTGGGCTCAAGGAACATCTGGACACGCACGGGAATTCGGACCGGAAATCCCGGGCGCCGGGGGAACACTTGCATCTGATGCTTGTCAGGCCGCCTTTGCCTCGTTAATGAACGTTTCTCAAGAGGCGCCGGATGCCCGGCGAGTCAAAGTGAGGGCCGATATGACGGACTTTAGCCAGTCCCGCCGCAAGATGGTGGACAACCAGTTGCGCACCAACGATGTGACCGATCACCGGATCCTTGATGCCATGGAACTCATCCCCCGGGAACGTTTCGTTCCGGCCTCCAAGAAAGCGGTCGCCTATATCGACGAGGACCTGCCCGTCGGCGGCGACGCGACCGGTAGAATGCTGATGAAGCCGCATGTTTTCGGCAAGCTCGTTCAACTGGCCGAAATCCGGGACGGCGACGTCGTGCTGGTGGTCGGTGCCGGCACCGGCTACAGCGCCGCGGTCGTCTCCAAACTCGCCGCATCCGTCGTTGCGCTGGAGGAAAACGCCGACCTTGCCAGGACGGCGACCGAAGTGCTGGTGGATCTCGGGATCGAAAACGCCGTCGTTGTCGAAGGTCCGCTGGTGAAGGGCTATGCTGCGGAAGGCCCTTATGACGTGATCCTGGTCGATGGCGCGGTCGAGGTTCTGCCCGCCGCCCTGACGGATCAGCTCAAGCCGGACGGACGCCTTGCGGTTGTCGAAGGCCGCGGCGGAGCCGGAACGGCAAAACTCTACCAAAAATCCGGCAACGCGGTCAGCAGCCGATTCGGTTTCAATGCTTCTGTCAGCCTGCTTCCGGGCTTCGAAAAGGCCGCAGAGTTCGTATTCTGACCCTCCGGACCGCCGGATCGTGAAAATCCCGCCGGAAACCGGCGGGATTTTTCTTTGAAGGGGGCCGTTTCGCTTTCATGGTCCGGCAATTTGTTGCCTTTAGGCCGCACTCCCAGAATTTCCGTTTTTCTCACGCTCAAATGGTTGAAGAAACACACTCATCAGTTTACTCAAACTAGGCAAGAAGCATGACCCGGAAGGAGTGTGGAGTGTCTGGTCGTTCAACTCTGAGAGCTGTGGCCATTGCGTTGGGCCTTTTGGGTGGGGTTTCTGCCAGCGCATTGACCGGGGCTGTCTATTCGGCTGCTCAAGCTGAAACGATCTCGGAAGCGCTGGCCCTGGCCTATGCCAACAACCCCTCTTTGAACGCCGCGCGCGCGCAGCTGCGCAGTGTCGACGAAAATGTGCCTCAGGCGCTATCCGGCTGGCGCCCGACGATCACCGCTTCCGGATCGGCGGGCCGTATCGGCAGCACCGTCGACGATTTCAGCGCCTACTACAACAACGCGTCGATTTCGCTTTCGATCAGCCAGACCATTTTCAACGGGTTCAAAACCGTCAATTCGACACGGCAGGCGGAAGCGCTGGTCCGCGCGCAGCGCGAAAGCCTGATGGCCACCGAACAGGACACGCTTCTTGACGCGGCAACGGCCTATGTCGACGTGATCCAGGACACCGCGTTGGTCTCCCTTCAGCGCAGCGACCTGAAGTTCCTGCAGGAACAGGTGCGGGCCGCGAGAGACCGGTTCGATGTCGGCGAAGGCACCCGGACGGATGTCAGCCAGGCGGAGGCCCGCGCCGCGGAGGCCCGTGCGAGCCTGAACACCGCGCTTGCCAATCTGAACACCAGCCGCGCCATCTACCGGCAGGTTATCGGAACGGATGCCCGCAATCTTTCCGCCGATACCACGATCACCCGCTACGTGCCGAAATCGCTGGAAGATGCGCTGCAGACCAGCGAGGTTCAGCAGCCGCTGATCCGCCAGGCACAGCATCAGGTCGATGCCGCGATATTCAACATCAAGACCGTCGAAGGCGACTTGATGCCGACCGTGACCCTGGACGGAAGCCTGACCCGGACATGGAACCCGTCGTCGACGACCGATCTCAGCGACAACGCGCAGATTTTCGGCAACGTCACCATCCCGATCTATCAGGGTGGCGCCGTATCCTCTCAGGTTCGGCAGGCCAAGGAAGATCTGGGCCAGACCCGGTTGCAGCTCGACGTGACCCGTGAGCAGGTCCGCGCCAATGTCATTTCCGCATGGGGCAACTACCAGGCGGCGGAAGCCTCGATCGTCGCAGCCCAGGCCGCTGTCGAAGCGCAGCAGCTTGCTCTGGAAGGGGTGATCGAGGAACAGCGTGTGGGCCAGCGGACGACGCTTGACGTTCTGGACGCGCAGCGCGAGCTTGTGAACCAGCAGTCCAATCTGGTGACCGCCCAGCGGAACCGGATTATCGGCGGGTACCAGCTTATCGCCTCCATCGGCCGCCTCGACGCCGATTCCCTCACCCTGAATGTCACTCGCTACAATCCGACCCAGCATTATCAGGCTGTCCGCGATCAATGGTTCGGCCTGCGCACGCCCGACGGCCGGTAAGTTCACGGTAACTTCTATTGTTCACGATGGCGGCTGGAGATCGAAAAACTTCAGCCGCTTTATGGCGTTACCGGCAAAACAGTCGGTAATTTCGCTGATATTGACGTGAAACGGCGCGTTGTTCTCCATTTTGAGTCGGTATTTTCCGACTTAAAAGGGGAAAAGGCGTTTGTAGGGAGTGCGCTCGCTTTGCGCGTTTCTTGTTGACCCGCATAATTTCGGTTAACGAATCATCCGGACCGAACCAGATGTTCCGTAGTGTAGCCGAGAAGTACGGGGGAAGTCATGGCACAGGCGAAAAAGGCTGAAGAGCCGTCGATGGAGGAAATCCTCGCATCGATCCGCCGGATTATTTCCGATGAGGACTCCCAAGGTGCCGATGCCGGCGAAGCCGATGTCAGCGAAGAATTGGAAACCCCTGTAGAAGAAGAGGCGACGGACGATATGGGCGATGCCTCCGAAATGTCCCAGGACGATCTCGACAAGCTGTTCGACATGGACAACGACGTCGATGACATTGCGGAAGACGAAGAAGCAGAAGATGACATGGCCGCGGCCATGGAGGCCGATGCGGAAGCGGACGAAGGCGAAGAAGACGTTCTGGAACTGACGGAAGAGCTTGCGGTTCCGGACGAAGATCCGCTGGAAATGATCGAAGGCCTGGCAGAGGATTTCGACAGTCCGGAAAGCGATGTCTCGTTTGCGGAAGAGGAGGTGTTCGATGAGCCGGAATCCGACCCCGTGCAATCGTCGATGCCCATTCCCGACGACCTGCCGTCCGTTAGCGACGATGCGCCGCTGACATCGGATAACACGGGCGAGGCCGTCCACGCCGCCTTTGACAATCTCGCCAATATGTTTGTCGGCTCGCAGGCGCAGACCGTGGAGGAACTGGTCAAGGAAATGCTGCGGCCGATGCTGAAAGCCTGGCTTGACCAGAACTTGCCAGGAATGGTGGAACAGATGGTTCAAAAGGAAATCCAGCGCGTCACCCGCCGCCGCTGATTTCCGAAAAGCGGATGGAATTAATCAGGGGAGGCCAGCCGGCAGCCCCTGAAGCCGTTTCGGGCAATGCCGGTGCAAAGCTCCTGCCATTCACAACCGGCGCAGCCGGAGCGGATCGATCCCTCCAGAAAGGCTCGTCTGAGGACGGCAAGCTGCCCGCCGGTCAGGCGCAAGCCGGAACCCGTTTCCAGAGAGCAGCCCAGAACCTTCCCGATTTCGGCCGCCGCCAGCCGGTCTCTCTCCCGCACGTTGCCGGTATGGCAGTGGCAGGATGCCTCCTGAAGCATCGGCTGACAGATATCGTCCGGTCCGCCGACGAGGCGGATCGGTTCCCCCTTGTTCAGCCGTTTGACGATCTGATTGTAATTGCTGATGAAATCCGCCGTGTAACCCTTACCGAGATAGGTCAGCATGCAGAGCAGGTGATGCGGGCGCAGGGAAACGGTCATCGGGCTCTTATGGCAGGAATCGGAGCCCCACCCAAGCCCCGGCCCGACCGGGGCGTGCAAAGCAGCAATTTCCCGGAAAAAAGCGGCGCTTGGCGTATTGTTTGACAGGTTTAACCGGTTGACTTGGGCGAACGCTTCCGATTTACACGGTGGCTCACGAAAATAGACATTCATCCTCCCTTTGAGTGACCCTGATGCTGGATAAGACCTACGATGCGGCCAGCGTTGAGCCGCGGATTTACGAAACCTGGGAACGGGCAGAGGCCTTCAAGGCCGGAGCCGGCGCCAAAGAGGGTGCGCCTGCCTATTCCATCGTAATTCCGCCGCCGAATGTGACGGGCTCGCTGCACATGGGCCACGCGCTGAACAACACCCTTCAGGACATTCTGGTCCGCTTCGAGCGCATGCGCGGTAAGGACGTTCTCTGGCAGCCGGGCATGGACCATGCCGGTATCGCCACCCAGATGGTGGTTGAGCGCCAGCTTATGGAACGCCAGGAGCCCGGCCGCCGGGACATGGGCCGCGAGGCCTTTATCGAAAGGGTCTGGTCCTGGAAAGGCGAGTCCGGCGGCATGATCTTCAACCAGTTGAAGCGCCTGGGAGCCTCCTGCGACTGGAGCCGCGAGCGCTTCACCATGGATGATGGCCTGTCGGGCGCGGTGCTGAAGGTCTTCATTCAGCTCTACAGGGAAGGGTTGATCTACAAGGACAAGCGCCTGGTCAACTGGGACCCGGCACTCCTGACGGCAATTTCGGATCTGGAAGTCGAGCAGCAGGAACTGAACGGCAATCTCTGGCATTTCCGCTATCCGCTGGAAGATGGCGCCACTTATGAGGCGCCGGTCGAATGGGACGACGATGGCAAGCCGACCGCCGTCGAGACCCGCGACTACATCGTCGTCGCGACCACCCGTCCGGAAACCATGCTCGGTGATACCGCTGTGGCGGTGAACCCGGAAGACCCGAAATACCGGGACCTGATCGGCAAGCATGTCGTCCTGCCGGTTGTCGGCCGCCGGATTCCGATCGTCGCAGACGATTACGCCGACCCGGAAGCTGGCTCGGGCGCGGTGAAGATCACCCCGGCCCACGACTTCAACGATTTCGAAGTCGGCAAGCGCCACGACCTGCCGATGATCAGCGTCCTCGACCGCGAGGCCAGTGTCACCCTGAAGGACAATCCGGAATTTCTCGAAGGCCTGACCCCGAGCGAGGAACAGCTCGGTCTCTGGGAGCAGCTTGAGGGACAGGACCGGTTTGTCGCCCGCAAGATGATCGTCAGGATCTTCGAGGAAGGTGGCTTCCTCGACAAGATCGAGGACCACAAGCACATGGTCCCGCATGGCGACCGCGGCGGTGTGCCGATCGAGCCGCTGCTGACCGACCAGTGGTATGTCGACGCCAAGACGCTCGCCCAGCCGGCAATTGCCTCGGTTCGCGAGGGGCGCACGAAATTCGTTCCGGCGAACTGGGACAAGACCTATTACGACTGGATGGAAAACATCCAGCCGTGGTGCGTCTCCCGCCAGCTCTGGTGGGGACATCAGATCCCTGCATGGTACGGACCGGACGGCGGCCTCTTCGTCGAAGAAAACGAGGAAGCCGCCATCGCCGCGGCCAAGGCGTATTACGGCAAGGATATCGGGGTCACCGATATCGAGACCGCGCTCGATTCCTGGGAAGGGGCTGCAGGCGGCAAGGTCCTGATCTATAGGGACGAAGACGTTCTCGACACCTGGTTCTCTTCTGCGCTCTGGCCGTTTTCCACCCTGGGCTGGCCGGACGAGACGCCGGAACTGAAGCGCTATTTCCCGACCTCGGTTCTGATCACCGGGTTCGACATCATCTTCTTCTGGGTTGCCCGCATGATGATGATGTCCATGCACTTCATGAAGGAAGAACCCTTCGAGGATGTCTATATCCACGCCCTTGTCCGCGACGAGAAGGGCCAGAAGATGTCGAAGTCCAAGGGCAACGTCATCGATCCGCTGGCCCTGATCGAGGAATTCGGCGCCGATGCGCTGCGCTTCACGCTGGCTGCAATGGCCGCCCAGGGCCGGGACATCAAGCTGGCGACCAGCCGGGTCGCCGGCTACCGCAACTTCGCCACCAAGCTCTGGAACGCGGCCCGGTTCGCCGAGATGAACGGCTGTGTCCGCGTCGAGGGTTTCGATCCCGCATCGGCGACACATACGCTGAACCGCTGGATTGCGACGGAGATGGGCCGGTGCATCGGCGAGGTGACCGCGGCAATCGAAACCTACCGGTTCAACGACGCAGCGGGCGCGGTCTACAGGTTCACCTGGAACACGTTCTGTGACTGGTATCTCGAACTCGCCAAGCCGATCTTCAACGGCGAGGACGAGGCGGCAAAAGCCGAAACGCGGGCCACCGCCGCCTGGGCGATCGACGAGATCCTGAAAGTGTTGCATCCCTTTATGCCGTTCCTGACCGAGGAACTGTGGGAACGGCTTGGCGACAACGGCGTGAAGGCGGGCACTCTGCTGATGCAGACGGCCTGGCCGGAAGCCGGCGTTTCGGATGAGGCGGCGGCAGGCGAGGTCAACTGGCTGGTGACGCTGATTTCCGAAATCCGGTCCGTCCGCGCGGAGATGAACGTTCCCGCCGGCGCCAAGGTCGCCGTCGTCGTGGCCGATGCCAACGAGCTGACCCGAAGCCGGCTCAAGGCCCACGAAGCCGCCATCCTGCGCCTGGCCCGCGCGGATACGGTCGAGACCGCGGAAGCCGCGCCGTCGGGATCCGCCCAGATCATCGTCGGCGAGGCGACGGTCTGCCTGCCGCTTGCAGGAGTGATCGACCTCAGTGCGGAAAAGGCGCGCCTTGAGAAGGAAACCGGCAAGCTGGAAAGCGAGATCTCCAAGATCGAGAAAAAGCTCGCCAACCCTAAATTCGTCGAAAAGGCACCGGAAGAGGTCGTCGAAGGCGAGCGGGAAAAGGTGACTGAAGCCAGGGAAAAGCTGGAAAAGGTCCGGATTGCCCTCAACCGGCTGGCTGAAATCGGCTAATCCACACTTATCGGCCCGGAAAGAGAGCCTGTCTTTTCCGGGCCGCAATTGGGTGCTAGCGCGAGCGTCCAGAACTTCAGTATGCTCTGCACCATGGAATCTGTTTCAAGCTGATGGCTGACTTGTGTGACACGATGAAAGCGGCAAAACGCGCCTTTTTGGGAATAAGCTTGGCGGCGGCTGCCGCGCTGGCGGTGAACGCACCCGCCAATGCGGAAAAAATCGAAAATCCCGTTGCCGTTTTTTCCGGTCTCGACAAGATCACCGGCCGCATCATTTCCTTCGATGTCTATATCGGCGAGACGGTCCAGTTCGGCGCCCTGCAGGTGACGCCGCGCGTTTGCCACACCCGTCCGCAGACGGAATCGCCGCTGACCACCGGGTTCGTCCAGGTGGATGAAATCACGCTCAACAACGAGGTCCGGCGGATCTTTTCCGGCTGGATGTACGCCGCAAGCCCCGGTCTTCATGCCGTCGAGCATCCCGTCTACGATATCTGGCTGACCGGCTGCAAGCTCGCGTCCACCGTTCCGCCGCCGGAGGACTATAGCGGCCCGCCGATCAAGGGCGTCGTCGCCGAAGGCGAGGATCCGCTGGCCGGACCCGATGACGGCACCGAACACGGCCCGGGCATCCCGCGGCCCAAGCCGTTTCAGGGCTGATGGGCATCAGAGTATCGCTCAAAAGAAAAACCCGCCTGAACGGCGGGCTTTCTGAATTCACACCCTGAAGCGGACTTGATCCGGGTGGTCAGAATGCCGTGTCGCGGAACTCCGCTGCGGCGACCAGCGGGTCGCCGGCGTAAAGCGCCGGACGGCATGTTTCGGTGACGTCAAGCAGGCGCAGACAGGCAATGGCGGCGTCCGCCGCGTTCGCAAACGGACCGACCAGAAGGGCAACGCCGCCCTCAGGCTCTTGTCTGTCCATGAGCAGGGGGCGCAGGTCGCGCATGCGCTCCTCGTTCTGTTCCTTGAAATCGGCCCATGCCTTCGCAGCTCCCGCATCGGTCCTGTAATAGCCGATCACCGCGCCGAAATCGCTTCGGTTGAGCTGGCTGTCTCCGCTGCCACGGAGCTTGCCTGCCGGATTGGAGGGGGTGATCATCGGCGGTTGCGGACTTGTCGTCGTCGGCGTGGCGTTGAACATTTCCGGAGGAGAGGCGGCAGACCGGGTCGGAATGGACGCCGTTGCCTGTGGTTCGGCACCGACCTCCGGCAGCTTGACGATCCGCACCGGTTCCTGCGCATTGAAACCGAAATCTGGCGTGGGCAACGTGGCTTCCGGGTTCCTGTAGATACTGATCATGCGCGGCGAGGTCTTCGGTAAAGAGACGGGCAGCTTCTGTTCCGGGGCGGTCATCGCCTTCTCTCCGGCAGCGAGTGCGACCGGGGGCACCGGATTTGCATCGCTCCGGAGCGGCCCGGTTTCCGGCGCCGCCTTGGTGATAACCACGCCGGGACCCGGTTCCGCGGGTCCGACGAACGTTTCTTCGCGGGCGGGACCGGATTTTCCCGTACCTGCAAGCTTGGCCAGGGCGACTTCTTTCTCAAGGGCTGCAATGCGCCGGGAATAGGTCAGGTTCTGGTCCGACAGGGCGCTGATGCGGCGGCGCAGGCTGACGACTTCCCGCTGCAGGACCTCGATCTGGCTGGCGGCCAGGGCCGAGGAGCCCTGCTGGATTGCCTGCTCCGGCATCCGCATGATGTTCACCGGCATGGGCGAAGCTGAGGAGGAAATCGATGCTGTCGTGGAGACATCGCCGCCGGGTGGCAGCGGCAGGGCGCCGGTCATAAGCCTGGATGCCGAGGGCAGAACCGCACGGCTGCCGAATTGATAGGAGGCGAGGCCGACAGTGCCCATGACCAGCGCGGCAAACGCCCATGACAGGATGCCGACACGCGAAGGCGTGAAGGTATCCCGGACAATTTCCCGGAAAGTCTTTTCAGGCTGCGGCTCATACAAGACGCCAGTTCCCCGATCCCTGTCGCGAATCTGAATCACGTTACCGTATCAATCGGTAATTATGGTTAACGAAGCGCAAACGGGAACGGGCGTCAGCTCAGATCTTTCAATGTTCTGTGGATCGGGGCATATAGAGCGCGAAACGGATCCGCCACACCGGCATTTTCAACACTGGATGCTTCATGTCAGCTCGTTCTTGCCTTTCCATCATACTCGCCGCTGGGTTGGGAACCCGAATGAAATCGGAGCTTCCCAAGGTCATGCACGAAATCGGCGGTTTGCCGATGGTCGGGCACGTTCTGAATGCGCTGAAGGCGGCGGGGTCGGAGCGGATTGCCGTCGTTAGCGGCCCGGACATGCAGGGGCTCGAAGAGTTCGTCTACAAGCTCGTGCCGTTCGCGCGTTGCTACGTTCAGCGCGAGCGTCTGGGAACGGCCCACGCAGCGCTTGCGGCGAAGGCGTCGCTTGAAATCGAAGCCGACGATGTCCTGGTTCTCTTCGGCGACACGCCGCTGGTGACAGCCGAAACGGTCGGCAGCGTTCGCGAGGCCCTGGCCGCAGGCGCCGATCTGGCGGTCCTCGGGTTCGAGGCCGGCAGTCCTTTCGGCTATGGCAGGCTTCTGACGGAGAACGGACGTCTCGTCGCCATCCGCGAGGAAAAGGACGCATCGGAGGAAGAACGCAAGGTCACTTTCTGCAACTCCGGGATCATGGGGTTCTCGGGAGCGCATGTCCTGTCTCTGCTGGAAGCGATCGGCAATAGCAACGCAAAGGGCGAGTATTATCTGACCGACGCAGTTGAAATCGCGAATGCGCGCGGGCTGAAGGTCGTCGCGGTCACCGGCTCGGAAACCGAAACCCAGGGAATCAACACGCGCGCGCAGCTTGCGTCCTGCGAAGCGGATTTTCAGGACAGGATGCGCCAGGCGGCAATGGACAACGGCTGTACGTTGCTCGCGCCCCGGTCCGTGTTTTTCTCCCACGACACGAAATTGGATCCGGATGTGATCGTCGAGCAGAACGTCGTCTTCGGTCCGGGTGTCAAGGTGGCGGGCGGTGCCCGGATCAGGGCTTTCAGCCATCTGGAAGGCGCAAGCGTCGGATCCGGCAGCGTTGTGGGCCCCTATGCCCGTCTGCGGCCCGGGGCGGTTCTGGGGACAGACACGCGGGTCGGCAATTTCGTCGAGGTCAAGAACGCAACCTTCGGGGCCGGCGCCAAGGCGAACCACCTCAGCTATATCGGCGATGCCAGTGTCGGTTCCAAATCGAATATCGGCGCCGGGACGATCACCTGCAATTACGACGGCTTCCTGAAGTACCGTACGGAGATCGGGGCGGGCAGCTTCGTCGGCTCCAATTCGACGCTGGTTGCGCCTATCAAGCTGGGCAACGGATCCTTCGTTGCCGCCGGCAGTGTCATCACCGACGACGTGACCCGCGATTCCATGGCGTTCGGCCGGTCCCGGCAGACCGTCAAGGAGGGCAAGGCCAAGCAGCTGCGCGAGCGTCTGCAGGCGGAAAAGGACGCCAAACCCAGGTAAAACGCTAGCCTGTCATTTTCTGAAACAGGGATTGATTTCTGTTTCGGCCGCACTGTCGTCTAAAGCATTGCGGCCGATAGGGATTATTTTCAAAGGGTTTATTGCATGTGTGGCATTGTTGGTGTTCTGGGCAGCGTGGAAGCGGCGCCGCGGATCGTGGACTCGCTCAAGCGGCTGGAATACCGCGGCTATGACTCCGCTGGCGTTGCGACCCTGGTCGACGGCGCGCTCGTCCGCCGCCGCGCGGAGGGCAAGCTTCGCAATCTTGAAGCCCTTCTGGAAAAATCTCCCCTGAGCGGAACGTCCGGCATCGGCCACACGAGATGGGCGACCCATGGGGCTCCGACTGTTTCCAACGCGCATCCGCATCAAGCGGGTTCCGTGGCGGTGGTCCATAACGGCATCATCGAAAACTATCTCGATCTCCGGGAAGAGATCGTTGCCGCGGGCGCGGTGCTCGATACGGAAACCGACACGGAAGTCGTCGCGCATCTGATCGATCTGGCGCTTGCCCGGGGGCTGGCGCCGCAGGACGCCGTCGCAGAAGTTCTGCCCCGGCTGAAAGGCGCGTTCGCCCTGGCACTGCTCTTTGCCGGTGAAGACGATCTGCTGATCGGCGCGCGCAAGGGTTCGCCTCTGGCGATCGGCCACGGTGAAGGGGAAATGTTCCTCGGTTCGGATGCGATCGCGCTTTCGCCGTTTACCGACCGCATCACTTATCTGGACGAAGGCGACTGGGCCGTGGTCACCCGGTCGGGCGTCAGGATTTTCGACAAGGAAAATCGACCGGTCGAGCGGGCGGAAGCAAGATCCTCCGTCACATCCAGCCTGATGGACAAGGGCAATTACAAGCACTTCATGGCCAAGGAAATCCATGAACAGCCGGAAGTGCTCGGGCACACGCTGTCGCGCTATTTCGACTATGGCTCGAAGCAGGCCAAAGTCGCAGGAGCGGATCAGCTCAAGTTCAAGGACCTTTCCCGCCTGATCATCACCGCCTGCGGCACGGCATACCTCGCCGGGCTGGTGTCCAAATACTGGTTCGAGAAATACGCCCGTCTGCCGGTCGAAATCGATATCGCCAGCGAGTTCCGCTACCGCGAAGCGCCGATCAGCGGCAAGGATACGGCACTGGTCATCTCCCAGTCAGGCGAGACCGCCGACACGCTGGCGTCGCTGCGCTATTGCAAAGACCACGGCGCTGCGATCGGCGCGATCGTCAACGTTCCCGAAAGCACCATCGCGCGCGAAGCCGATACGATCTTTCCGACCATTGCCGGCCCCGAAATCGGGGTGGCCTCCACCAAGGCGTTCACCTGCCAGCTTGCTGTCCTAGCGGCCCTGGCGCTGCAGGCCGGGCGGGAAAGGGGCGTTCTGTCTGTGGAACGGGAACGGGAACTCGTGGCGGAACTGACCGACGTTCCGAGCCTTGCCCTCAAGGCCCTGGCGGCAGAAACCGAGATCGAGAAACTGTCTCACCCGCTGTCGAAGGCCAACAATGCGCTTTATCTCGGGCGATCCACCAGCTATCCGATTGCGCTCGAAGGCGCGCTGAAGCTGAAGGAGCTTTCCTATATTCATGCGGAAGGCTATGCGGCGGGAGAACTGAAACACGGACCGATCGCCCTGATCGACGAAAACATGCCGGTCTTCGTTATCGCGCCCCACGACGCCATCTACGAAAAGACCGTCTCCAACATGCAGGAAGTCGCCGCCCGCGGCGGCCGGATCGTGCTGATTACGGACGAACGCGGTGCTTCGGAATGCGGCGATGCAGCGGAAAACATCGTCATCCTGCCCGACATGTCCGACATCGTCGCACCGATCGTCTACGCGCTTCCCGTTCAGCTGATCGCTTACCATACCGCCGTCTTCATGGGGACGGACGTCGATCAGCCGCGCAATCTGGCAAAGTCGGTGACGGTGGAATAGACCATGGCGTCAGAGGAAGACACCCGCATCGTTCCGTTCGAAGAGCAATACCGGAAAGGCGTCATCGCATTATGGGAAAAATGCGGCCTGACGCGTCCCTGGAACGATCCCGGCAAGGATATCGACCGCAAGCTGACGGATCGGCACGGCGCGTTTTTCCTGCTTCTTCAGGCTGGCCAGGTAATCGGCTCGGTGATGGCCGGTTACGACGGTCATCGCGGCTCGATCTACTATCTCGGCATCGATCCGGAACATCAGGCTTCCGGGTATGGCCGGAAGCTTATGATCCATTGCGAGGAATTTCTGATCGCTCTCGGGTGTCCGAAGATCAATCTGCTCGTGCGCCGCGGAAATGAGGCGGTCACGAGCTTCTATGAAACGCTCGGCTATTCGGAAGACGACGTGATTTCCTTGGGAAAGAGGCTCATTCCGGATATCTGACAGGCGATTTCCACGTCAGGACTGGTTCGAACACTCATCGAGTGGCGGGTTTTTGGGGCCGGACGGACGACTGAGGACATAGGCTGCGGAGCCGGCCATGAACACGCCCACAAGCAGCGCAAGCCACAGGTCAGGCCGGGCTGCGAGAAAGAAAACGGCGTAACCGAAAATCATGCCTCCAAGGGCGAACATCTTGGCCTTGACGGGAATGGCGCCATGTTCCCGCCAGGCAACCACGGGAGGGCCGAAGACGGGATGGTTCAGAAGCCTGGCCTCAAGGGCCGGGGAGGAGCGTGCGAAACACCCTGCCGCAAGAATGAAAAAGATGGTACTCGGCAGGATCGGCAAGAATGCGCCGGCAATTCCAAGACCCACAAATCCCGTTCCAAGGAGCTTGAATGTGGTTCGCCGCAAGACTGCCTCCGATTCCGGCAAATTTCCGGTATATCGATGAAAAATAAATCACGCGAAGGATACCGCACCGCGATTAAGATGATTATCTAAGTGCGGGTCTGGTGAAAAGACAAACCTCAGAGGGACTTCGATCGAGTTTCGCCCATGAGCCGGAACAAACATAAATCAGATGATCCGCAGATGATAGGCCATCGGCCGGGTGCGGCAACTCGTCTCCGCAACTACTTCCTGACCGGTCTGGTGATTGCCGGACCTATCGGCATCACGCTCTGGCTGACCTGGACATTCATCAAATGGGTAGATGGCTGGGTGAAGCCGTTCGTGCCCAGGGTCTACAATCCCGACACCTATCTGCCGTTTCCCGTCCCGGGGTTCGGCCTGATCGTCGCGATCATCGTCCTGACGATCGTCGGTTTCCTTGCGGCCAATTTCATGGGCCGGAGCCTGATATCGATCGGTGAGAGCATTGTCGGCCGGATGCCGCTTGTTCGTAATATTTACAGTGGCTTGAAGCAAATATTTGAGACAGTGCTTGATGAGCGGGGCGACAGTTTCACCAAGGCCGCGCTGATCGAATATCCCCGCAGGGGCCTCTGGGCGATCGTGTTCATTTCCACCGACACCAAGGGCGAAGTCGCCAAGCGGCTGAAAGACACGGCGGACACGGTCTCGGTCTTCCTGCCGACAACCCCGAACCCGACATCCGGGTTTCTGCTCTTCGTGCCGCGGGAAGACGTTATCGAGCTCAACATGAGTGTCGAGGATGCCGCCAAGCTGGTGATCTCCGCCGGCCTCGTCAGCCCGAAATATCCCGACATTCTCGAGGACTCGATTGCCGACCCGGCCCAGCTGGAAAAGATCCGGAAGTCCGAGGACGCCTGATCATCCCGCTCTCAGCAGCCGGATCGCCGCGTCCCGGCCGAACAGGTAGAGCAGGCAGCGCAACGCTTCGCCGCGTTTCGACTTGAGGTCGGGATCGGTTTCCAGGATCAGCCGGGCATCGTCGCGGGCGACTTCCATCAGGTCGGCATGCTCTTCCGCCCGGGCGATCCGGAAGCCGGGCGTGCCGGATTGCCGGGTGCCGAGAATTTCGCCGCCGCCGCGCAGCTTCAGATCTTCTTCGGCGATCAGGAAGCCGTCATTGGTCTGGCGCATGATGTTGAGGCGCGCGCCTGCGGTTTCCCCGAGCGGCCCCTTGTAGAGCAGGACGCAGGAGGACGGCTTGTCGCCGCGGCCAACCCGGCCCCTGAGCTGGTGAAGCTGGGCGAGGCCGAACCGCTCGGCATGTTCGATCACGATGATCGTGGCGTCCGGCACGTCGACGCCGACTTCGATCACCGTGGTCGCGACCAGAACTCTGGTGACGCCGGATTTGAAATCCGCCATCGCGGCGTCTTTTTCGTCCGCGGACATGCGGCCGTGGACCAGCGATACTTTCTGCCGCAGGGCATGTTCCAGAACACGGTGGCGGTCCTCGACGGCGGCCAGGTCGATCTTTTCGGATTCCTCGACCAGCGGGCAGACCCAATAGACCTTCTGTCCGTCGGCAATGGCGGCGCCGACGCGACCGATGATCTCGTCCAACCTGTCGAGCGACACGGAGACGGTGGTGATGGGTTTTCTGCCCGCCGGCTTGTCGGTCAGACGCGAGACGTCCATGTCGCCGAAACAGGTGAGCACCAGCGTGCGCGGGATCGGGGTCGCCGTCATGACCAGCACATCGACCCCCTGGCCCTTGCCGGAAAGGGCCAGCCTCTGGTGCACACCGAAGCGGTGCTGTTCGTCGACGACCACCATGCCGAGGTTCTTGAAGGTGACGTTTCCCTGGAAAAGAGCGTGGGTACCGACCACCAGATCGATCTCTCCGGCATCGAGCTGCTCCTGGCGCAGGCGCCGTTCCTTCTGGCTGTCCTTGCCCGTCATCAGGGCAAGGCGGATGCCGGCCTTTTCGCAGAGCGGCGCCATGGAGGCGAAATGCTGGCGGGCGAGGATTTCGGTCGGCGCCATCAATGCACCCTGCGCGCCGGTCTCGATGACCTGGGCCAGGGCGGCGAGCGCCACCACAGTCTTGCCGGCGCCGACATCGCCCTGGAGAAGCCGCAGCATGCGGACGGGCTTGGCGAGGTCGTCGTTGATTTCCTGTATCGCCGCTGCCTGGCTGCCGGTGAGCTGAAAGGGCAGGGCGTCGATGACTGCCTGCTGCAGGGCGCCGCTCGGTGTGCGGGCGATCCCGCCAAGGGTGCGCATATGCGCCCGGACCATGGCGAGTGCGAGCTGGCTTGCCAGCAATTCGTCATAGGCGAGTCGCTGCATGTAGGGCGAGTGGGGCTCGACGTCGCTGCGTTCCTTCGGTGTGTGCAGCGTGCGCAGAGCCTCGGCGAAGTCGGGCCACGCAGTCTTGTGAAGATAAGCCTCGTTCAGCCATTCCGGCAGCAGCGGGATCTTTTCGAGCGCCGCCTTCATCGCCTTCTGCAAGGTCTTGGAGGCCAGGCCCGCGGTCAGCGGATAGACCGGTTCGATCGCCGGCATTTCGGCGGCTTCCTCCGGCTTCAGCGAATAATCCGGATGCACCATCTGCGGTCGTTCGTTGAACCATTCGACCTTGCCGGAGACGATCCGCCTTTCGCCTTCTGGAAAGGTCTTCTGCAGCCAGTCCAGGCGCGGGTGGAAGAAGACGAACGTGATCTGGCCGGTGTCGTCATGGGCGGAGATCCGGTAAGGCGCCTTGGAATGGCGGGGCGGGGCCATGTGCCGGCCGATGGTGACGTCCAGCGTGACCACATCGCCGTTTTCCGAATAGGCGATGCCTGGCCTGTGGCGGCGGTCGATCAGGCTGTGGGGCAAATGAAAGAGAAGGTCGGCAACGGTCGCGTCCCGATCCGGCTGGCTGCCGACAAGACCCGATACCAGCTTGGCGATTTTCGGTCCGATCCCGGGAAGCGTTGAGACGGGAGCAAACAGCGGATCGAGGACCGGAGGGCGCATTATTGGGGTCTAAACCTCGGAATGTCGGCGAGCTTACTGCAAACGATGGATCTGTTCTGCCACGAAGCCGCAGCCAAGCGCAACAATCGGAACATTCTGTGAACTCGGGCGCTGACAAGCCAGACCACTGGGGTTATATATCCGGCACGATACCTCCCGGACGTGGGCTTCCGTAGAGATGCAGATGGTCTCCCGAGCCCCGTCCGCCAAGTTCCAGATAGGCCCTTCATGTCCGATATCTCCGGCACCGACAGCGAAACGTCCCAGGCGGAAAGAGACCCCAGGCTCAAGAAGATCCTGTTCCGGTGCTGGCACCGGGGCATGAAGGAAATGGATCTGCTGCTGGGCGGTTTTGCCGATGCGGAAATCGACAGCCTGTCGGAGGCGGAAATTCTGGAACTGGAGCATCTTCTGACCGCCAACGATCAGGATCTCTATGGCTGGATGACCGGCCGCAGCCCCTTGCCCGAGGAATGGGACGGGCCGCTTTACCGGCGGATCATCGCCTATCATCAAATTGCCGGCCCGGCCGGGATCGTCGAATAACACAAAAAGGACGGTAGCTGTGTTTGACAGCCTGCTCAAAGATCAGGCCAACGTCACGCTGGCCGGCGTGCCCGATGGGGCCGAAAGCTATGCGCTCGCGCGGATCCTTTCGGAAAGCAGCGCCGGGGGATTGTCGCTCGTGTTCGTTGCGCGCGACGCCACAAGGATGGCGATGGTCGCCGAAGCCCTGACCTTCTTCGATCCGGAGGTCGAAATCCTGCAGCTTCCGGCCTGGGACTGTCTGCCCTATGACCGCGTGTCGCCGAACCCGGCGATCAGCGCGCGTCGGCTCTTGGCGCTCGGACAGCTCGCGCGCGGTGTCGAGGGCGGCAAAAAGACCATTCTGCTGACGACCCTGAACGCCGCCCTGCAGCGGGTGCCGGAACGGTCGTTCATGGCCGAACAGACCCTGTCCATGGCTCCGGGCAACCAGATCGACATGGGGACTATTTCCAATTGGCTGGAAATGAACGGGTTTTCGCGCACGCCTACGGTGCGTGAGACCGGCGAATACGCGGTCCGCGGCGGGATCGTCGATCTGTTCGCGCCGGGATCGGAAGAGCCGGTGCGGCTGGACTTTTTCGGCGACACACTGGAATCGATCCGCTCGTTCAATTCCGAAACCCAGCGAACCTCCAGACAGCTCAAGCGGCTCGATCTGGTGCCGATGAGCGAAGTGGTCCTGTCGGAAGAGGCGATTTCGCGCTTCCGCCGCTCCTATCTGGCGAATTTCGGCGCGGCGAGCCGGGAAGATGTGCTCTACCAGTCGATCAGTGACGGCCGCCGTTACGCCGGCATGGAGCACTGGTTGCCGCTGTTTCACAAACGGCTGGAAACGCTGTTCGACTATATCGGCGACACGCCGGTCGTGCTCGACACGAGTGCCACGGATGCGGTGCGTGAGCGTGTCGATCAGATCACCGAGTATTATCAGGCCCGCCAGGAGGCCCGTGAGGCCGGGGTGGCGAGCGGGACCGTGCCCTATATGCCGGTCGAGCCGCAAAGCCTGTATTTTTCGGAACGGGAATGGACGGCGGCGATCGCCGACCGGGCGAGCGCCTTCCTCGACCCGTTCACCCCGCCACCGGGCAGCGGCAAGACCGTGATCGAGCTCGACGGCCGCCAGGGCAGAAGTTTCGCCGCCGAGCGGGCGGCCGGCGACATCAACATCTTCGATGCGCTGACGGCTCATGTGCGCGAGTTGCAGAAGGCGGGCAAGCGGACGGTCATTGCCTGTTGGTCGGAAGGCTCGCGGGACCGGCTGGGCCAGATCCTGGACGATCACGGCCTCGGCGCGGTCCACGAAGTCGATACGCTCAAGGATACCGAAGCCTTGCCGGCGAAGACCTCCGGCCTCTGCGTTCTGGGCATCGAGCACGGTTTCGAGCTGAAGGATATCGCCTTTATCGGCGAGCAGGACATTCTTGGCGACCGGCTGGTGCGCAAGTCGCGCCGCAAGGCCAAGGGCGCCAATGTCATTACCGAGGCGACGGGGCTTTCGGAAGGCGATCTGGTCGTTCACCTCGAACACGGCATCGGCCGGTTCATCGGCCTGAAGACGATCGAGGCGGTCGGCGCGCCGCATGACTGCCTGGAGCTGCAATATGCCGGCGGCGACAAGCTCTACCTGCCGGTCGAAAACATCGAGCTTCTGTCCCGATACGGCTCCGAGGACCAGAAGGTCCAGCTCGACAAGTTGGGCGGTGGCGCCTGGCAGGCGCGCAAGGCGAAACTCAAGAAGCGCATCCTGGAAATCGCCGACGGGCTGATCAAGACGGCGGCCCAGCGGGCGCTGAAGACGGCGCCCGTGGTGGAAACCCCGGAAGGGGTCTATGACGAATTCGCGACCCGCTTTCCCTATGAGGAGACCGAGGACCAGCTTACCGCCATCGACGCCGTTTTCGACGATCTATCCTCCGGCCGCCCGATGGACCGGCTGGTCTGCGGCGATGTCGGCTTCGGCAAGACGGAAGTGGCGTTGCGCGCGTCCTTCATCGCGGCCATGTCCGGCCGTCAGGTGGCAGTGGTCGTGCCGACGACGCTCCTGGCGCGCCAGCATTTCAAGACGTTTTCCGAGCGCTTTCACGGCCTGCCGATCAATGTCGCACATGCTTCCCGTCTTGTGCCGGCGAAGCAGCTCAACCAGACGAAAAAGGGCATTGCCGACGGCTCCGTCGACATCGTCATCGGCACCCATGCCCTTCTCGGGAATTCGATAAAATTCCGCGATCTCGGTCTGCTGATCATCGACGAAGAGCAGCATTTCGGGGTGAAACACAAGGAGCGGCTCAAGGAACTGAAATCGGACGTGCACGTGCTGACCCTGTCGGCGACACCGATCCCGAGAACCCTGCAGCTTGCCCTGACCGGGGTGCGCGAACTTTCGCTGATCGCGACACCGCCGGTGGACCGGCTGGCGGTGCGGACCTTCGTTTCTCCCTTCGACCCGCTCGTCGTGCGCGAGGCGCTGCTGCGCGAGCATTATCGCGGCGGCCAGAGCTTCTATGTCTGTCCGCGTCTTGCCGACCTAGCCGAACGTCTGGAGTTTCTGGCAGAACAGGTTCCCGAACTGAAGGTCGCCGTCGCCCACGGCCAGATGCCGCCAAGCGAACTGGAAGACGTGATGAACGCCTTCTACGAGGGCAAGTACAATGTGCTGCTGTCGACCACGATCGTGGAATCCGGCCTGGATATTCCGACCGCGAACACGCTAATCGTGCACCGTGCCGACATGTTCGGTCTGGCGCAGCTCTACCAGCTCCGCGGCCGGGTCGGCCGCTCCAAGACCCGCGCCTACGCGCTCTTCACCGTTCCGGCGAACAAGACGCTGACGGCGACCGCCGAGCGGCGGCTGAAGGTGCTGCAGTCGCTCGAAACGCTCGGCGCCGGTTTCCAGCTCGCCAGCCACGACCTGGATATCCGCGGGGCAGGGAACCTGCTTGGAGAGGAACAGTCCGGCCACATCAAGGAAGTCGGCTTCGAGCTCTACCAGCAGATGCTGGAGGAAGCAGTCGCCCAGCTCAAGGACGGCGGGGCCGATCTCGGCGAGGAGCACTGGTCGCCGCAGATCAATATCGGCACGCCGGTGCTGATCCCCGAAGACTATGTCGGCGACCTTCAGTTGCGCCTGCAGCTTTACCGGCGCCTGGGCGATGTCACGGAGGCGGAGGAGATCGACGCCTTCGGCGCGGAACTGATCGACCGCTTCGGCCCGTTGCCGGACGAGGTCCAGCATCTCTTGAAGATCGTCTTCATCAAGGGCCTGTGCCGCAAGGCCAATGTGGAGAAGGTCGACGCCGGCCCCAAGGGCATTGTCGTCACTTTCCGAAACAACGAATTCGCCAATCCGGCGGGACTGGTCTCCTACATCGCCGAACAGGGCGTCCTCGCCAAGATCCGTCCGGATCAGAAGGTGGTTCTCTCCCGCGACTGGGAAAAGACCGACACCCGCCTGAAAGGCACGGCGACGGTTTTGACCAAGCTGGCGAGGCTGGCGGCGGCTTAGGCTGATCCCGGGAGACGGGGAAGGTTGCGAATCTCGTTAACTTTCAGACTCTTCCACCTAGGGAGAGGGAACGGCATGGATGCCATGGTCGAGCCATGGCATGACGGAGATAGCATAGCCAGCAGTGCAAACTTCGAAGTTCGCCTGCTGGTCCACCTTTTTCTTCGTCATTGCAGGGCTTGACCCTGCAATCCAAGCCGTTTCCTATCCGCGCATGAGACAGTTCTGGGTCTACATGCTCGCGAGCCGCAAGAACGGGACGCTTTATACCGGCGTCACTAACGAGCTCGTTCGCAGGATCTTTGAGCACCAGACCGGCCGCGGATCGAAATTCGCGGCCAAGTACGGTGCAGTGCGGCTGGTCTGGTACGAAGAACACCCCTCAGCCGGCCAGGCAATTGCGCGTGAGAAGGCACTCAAATCCTGGCCGCGGAAGTGGAAAATCGATCTGATCGAGGCAATGAACCCGGAATGGTATGATCTGAAGCGGTTTTTGAATTCGTAAGTTGATCCGATTTACTGCAGTCAGGCGAGGCAACGGCATGGATCGCAGGGTCAAGCCCTGCGATGACGGAGCAAGAGGTTAGCCGGAGATCACTTATCTGGGGTGATTGATTTGTCTCCAATATTTTTGGCAGCATCCGCTGAGAAGAATATCGGCTGGTTCGCATTGTATTCTCCGGCCCACCGGTCATCGCAGGGCTTGACCCTGCGATCCATGCCGTTCCTTCTCGACACACACTTTCCTTGAATGGAGCATTGCCTCGAAACCTTGAAACGACCGGGGAAAAATGAACCCGTAGCTCTGCCCCCTAATACCCGTCCTCCGGCCACGCCTCGGCGCCCACAAGCGGGACGAAGGCGACTTCGCCGAGGGTTTCGGTCTTGAAGTCCGGTTCGGACAGGCGGGTGATGCGCAGAAGCTGTTGATAGCGGCTGTTGGTGCCGACGGGGATGACCAGGCGTCCACCGGTCTTCAGTTGGTGCTTGAGGGTTTCCGGAGCCACCGGCGCGCCGGCCGCGACGACAATGGCGTCATAGGGCGCTTCGTCCGGATAGCCCAGGCTGCCGTCGGCGCAGAGGACCTTGACGTCCGGATAGCCTGCCCTCGAGAGGTTTTCGCGCGCCATGTCCGAAAGTTCCTGCAGGCGTTCGATGGTGATGACCTCGCCGGACAGCTCGGCCAGGACGGCGGCGGCATAGCCTGAGCCTGAGCCGATTTCGAGGGTCTTGCCATTCTTTTCCAGGGCCAGAAGCTCGCACATCAGCGCGACGATATAGGGCTGGGAGATGGTCTGGCCGAAACCGATCGGCAACGGGCCATCATTGTAGGAGGCCGCCTGCTGGTCCGGAGGCACGAAGAGATGGCGCGGCACCTTGCGCATGGCGGCGAGGACCCGTTCATCCTTGATGCCGCGGCTTTCAAGCTGCCGCAGGACCATCTCCTTGCGTTGCGATTCCATCTGATCCATCGTCGGTCTTCCCGGGCCGGGCCTCCGGGCTGAACTCCGTGCCGGTCACAATATTTGCGTGCATTCGGCAGGGCTTCGCAAGACTCTATTAAGCCTGAAGGCTCATAGTGGTCGGACAAAGAGGCCAACAGTGAAGCGTTAAGGTCCGAAAGAGTGCCCCGAGCAGCCACCCGTCAGCGAAAACAGTCCAAACTCCGCCGTCTGATCACGCCCGTCATCGCGATTGCGGCGCTCGGTTATTTCGGCTTTCACGCCATGAACGGCGAGTTGGGCGTGGTCGGACGCGCCATGATCGAGCGTCAGGTGTCGGAACTCGAGGCCGAACTCGCGGTTCTGAGCGCGCAGCGCCAGGAGCTTCAGGCCCGTGTCAGCCTGCTGCGGCCGGAGAGCCTGGACCCCGACATGCTGGACGAACGGGCCCGCCTCAATCTCAATCTCGTGCACAGCGACGAACTCGTGGTTCTGCGTCCCGGGCACCGCTACAATGTGAACTGACTTTCAGTTCATAGTCGCAACTTAACATATTTCCAGTTAAAAACTAAAAAGACTAGTGAAAACAGTTCACTGTTGTGTTTTCGCAGTGCGAAACGCATGGATTGGATTGACACTGGCAACAGGATAAGTTGCTCCTACCTATCTTAGGGGAAACGTCACGCCGAGATGAGGGTTATGGCCGCAACATCAAAGACCACCTCCGCCAGCTCCAAGAGCGCCAGCCGGACCCGCAGCTCCGCCAAGAAGGCCGAGCCTGCGATCGCCGAGTTCGACAAGGACCAGGAACTCCACGCCTACAAGGAAATGCTTCTGATCCGCCGATTTGAGGAAAAAGCCGGGCAATTGTACGGCATGGGCCTCATCGGCGGATTTTGTCATTTGTATATCGGACAGGAAGCTGTCGTCGTCGGCATGCAAATGGCCAAAAGGGACGGTGACCAGATGATCACCGGTTACCGCGACCACGGCCACATGCTGGCCATGGACCTCGATCCCAAAGGCGTCATGGCCGAGCTGACCGGCCGCCGGGGCGGTCTGTCGAAGGGCAAGGGCGGCTCCATGCACATGTTCTCCAAGGAGAAGCACTTCTACGGCGGCCACGGCATCGTCGGCGCGCAGGTGCCGCTGGGCACCGGCTTCGCCTTCGCCCACCGCTACCTGGACGAGGACGCCGTCTCGGTCACCTACCTGGGCGACGGCGCGCTGAACCAGGGCCAGGTCTACGAGTCCTTCAACATGGCCGCGCTGTGGTCCCTGCCGGCTGTCTACGTGATCGAGAACAACAAGTACGGCATGGGCACCTCCATCGAGCGCTCCTCGGCCAAGTCGACCGAGCTGTACAACCGCGGCCAGGCCTACGGCATCCCCGGCGTGCAGGTCGACGGCATGGACGTGCTGGCGGTGCGCGAGGCGGCGGAGAAGGCGCTGGGGCACGCGCGCTCCGGCAAGGGCCCCTACATCATGGAGATGCTGACCTACCGCTACCGCGGCCACTCCATGTCCGATCCGGCCAAGTACCGCTCCAAGGAAGAGGTGCAGAAGGTGCGCCAGGAGCGCGACCCCATCGAACGGCTGCGCGGCATCATGATCGAGCAGAAGGTGATGGACGAGGCCAAGCTGAAGGAGCTGGACAAGGAGGTGAAGGCCATCGTCTCGGAGGCCGCCGACTTCGCCCAGACGAGCCCGGAACCGGATCCTTCCGAACTCTACACGGACGTCTACGTAGGCGCCTGAAGCAGGCGGACCTGAAACAATAAAGGCGGGCCGCCGCGACGGCCGCCGCGCATAACGCCCGGAGGGGATATGCCAATCGAAGTTCTAATGCCGGCGCTCTCGCCGACCATGACCGAGGGCAAGCTGGCCAAGTGGCTGG